>Ga0114939_10000033_pt1 | contig 116169 bp, 112 predicted proteins | sample AshMeaCrysSpring_FD_87196 | JGI IMG/M metagenome (GOLD analysis project Ga0114939, IMG submission 87196) | Groundwater microbial communities from Big Spring, Nevada to study Microbial Dark Matter (Phase II) - Ash Meadows Crystal Spring | ecosystem: Environmental > Aquatic > Deep subsurface >...
ACGCAGGCCGGCCTGCTCGGTCGTGATACGGATGGTGTTGGTGCCGCCGACCAGTACCGTGTACTCGAAACCGGTCGTGGAACCCGCCGCACCGGCCAGGCGGCTGCCGACCGCAGCACCGCCCACGCCGCGCAGCGCGCGATTGCTGCGCGACTGGCCCGAGCCCGAAGCGACGCCGAGCGCTCCGCCGACGAGCGTGCCGGCAGCCTGCGCCCCTTCATTCTGGATGTTGACCTGTCGCACGGCCGTGATGCGGCCGTAGGTCACGGTGGTGGAGGCGACCGCCTCCAGCGCGAAGAACGCCGCGCTGAGGGCGGCGACGGAGGCGAGGACCTGCAGGCGAGACTTCATGGGCGATGCTCCCGATTGGCGTGGGTGGTTGAGAGGGATCGACGAGGGTGCCGTGTGGCGCACGGCGTCACCGACACATATTCCGCGACGGCGGTATCGCAGGCAACAGGGACGCGCGGGCCTGCCGCCACATGCATGGGACGCATGCAACCCGCGTCGGCCGGATTCATGCCCATCGCGGGTCTGAGGTCATGATTATGCTGAGCCAGGCCCGGTCCCGGGTCAGCCCGAGCTCCCGCCAGATGCGCTCCCGGAGGGCGTCCTGCTGCGCGACGGTCTGGGGCCCGAAGCGCGGCCCGACGACGATGTTCGCCTCGATGAAGCTCGCGCGGCCCACCTTGGCGACGTGCGTCGAGTGGCTCGCCACGTCGTACTCGGCTGCTACCTTGCGAAGCACGGCTTCGACGCGCGAGGCGAGCTCGCGGTCGGCGTCGGCCATGTGCAGCAGTTCGCGTGCGACGCCCCAGGCGAGGCTCAGCAACGCGACGCCGGCCACCGCCGCGAGCGACATCGCGAGCGTGCGTTGCTCCAGGCGCGCGAGGTCGCCGGCGCTCGCGCCCGCAGCGCCGCCGCTGGTCACTTGCCCCGACGTGGTCGCCATGGCCGTCAGAATGACTTGCGCACCGTCAACCACAGCTCGGTCGAGCTGTAGGCCAGGGCCGGGACGTTGCTCTCTTCCCAGTTGTACTCGAAGGTCGGCCGCAGCGACCAGCCCCGGGCGAAGCGCCACACGACGCCGCCGCCGAAGTTCCAGAGGTCGTCGTTGCGCACCACGAGCAGGTCCGGGTCCGTGGTGAAATCCGGTCGCTCATCGTCGTAGCCCTCGTTCAGGTACGACCACCAGAAGAACGCATCGACCTCGTCCGAGAACGCGTGGTCCACCTCGCCGTTCACGCCCCAGAACGACGCATCGCCATCCGGGCGATCCTGGGTCGCCCACTCCTGGCCGAGGTTGGCGCCGAAGGTGAGGGCGGTTCGGCCGTCAGGGAGCGAGTGCGTCCAGCTCCCGGTGAGCTCGGCGATGTCGCGCGTCCGTTCGCGTAGCGGGCCACGGGGATAGCGGCGCTCGCGCACCTCGCCGCCGAAGGTCAGGCGGTCGTTTGGGCCGAGCCCGAGGCCGTAGGTCGCGAACACGCCCCAGTCGTTGCGGTGCTGGCCGTTGCCGCGGTAGCTCACGCGTCCGCGAATGCCGAAGCGCAAGTTGTCGTCGTCTACCGGACGGCTCAGGTTGACGTTCCAGCGCCAGTCCGAATCGTTGCGCCGGTCGCTGTCGTACCAGCGGAAGCGGTAGTCGAGCGTGGCGTTGAGCGAGTGACGCTCGGTGACGTCCGTGTTCAGGCCGCCGCCGACCCGCAGCGGCCAGAAGGTGACGTCATCGCCGGCACCACCGAAGATGTCCGTGGCCGCCGAGCTGTTCTCGCGGTAATAGCCGACGCCCGTCTCGGCGTAATGGAAGGCGCGCAGCTTTCGGCCTGCCTCGTATTGGGCGGCCAGGGCATCGTAGGTGGCCGCCTGGTCGAGCATGTCGGGCGGCAGGTCGCCGAAGCGCAGCACGTTCTCGAACTCGAGCACGGCGCGGGAATACTCGCCGAGCCCGTAGTACGCGCGGGCGAGGCCGAGGTGGGCCCCGACCGAGCTCGGGTCGGCTTCGAGCGCCTCCTCGAATGCGGCGCGGGCTGCGGCGCGGTCGCCGGCCTCGAGCAGCTTCGTGCCGCGCTCAAGAGCATCGCCGGGCCGATCTTCCGCGGCCACGCCGGCGACAGGCAGCACGGCCGGGAGGAAGACCACGAGCAGGGCGAGAGCGATGCGCGCGCGGCGCATCCATGAATGCGTACGGCGGACTTCGTGGACCATCGTCGACTCCTGCGGTACCGTGCCACTCGATGCAGTCCGGCGCGGCCCCTGCGCAGCCGTCGTCCGCGCAGGGGCCCCTGTTCGCTCACGTCGGGCGGCGACCGACCTCGGACCTCAGAAGTCTACTGGGTCGCGGATGATCGGACAGGTCATGCAGTGACCGCCGCCGCGGCCGCGGCCGAGCTCCGACCCGTCGATCTCGATGACCTCGACGCCGGCCTCTCGCAGCAGCGCGTTCGTGTACGTGTTGCGATCACAGGCGAACACGACGCCCGGCGGGGCGCAGACGAGGTTCGCGCCGCTGTCCCACTGGGTGCGCTCGCTCATGCCCACGAGCACGATGCCCTTGCCGACCGGCATCACGCCGCCGTAGATCCAGCAGGTGTCGTCGCGCGTGTACAGCGTGTTCGGCAGCGGCGGCAGCAGGTATTCCGCCACGCCCGAATTCGCCTCGCGCACGAGCTTCAGCTGCTCGCCGCGACCGAGACGTTGCGGGCTTCCGAGGCGACGCTCGAGGCCTTCACGCAGCAGCTCGCGCAGGCGGAGCGCCGTTTCAGGGCGGGCGTGGTCACGGTGATCGATGTCGAGGAGGCGCGCTCGGCGCGCGACGCGGCCGCGGCCGGGGTGATCGCTTCCAAGCGCGCTCTCGCGGTGGCGGGCGAGGCGCTCACCGAACTCACGGGCGAGCCGTATTCCGAGCTCGAAAGGCTGGGAGAGGAATTGCCGGTCTCGGACACCGAGCAGCGGTCGGAGCAGGCCTGGGCGGACCGGGCGGTCGAACAGAACCTCGGGGTGGTCGCCGCGCGGTTCGGCGTCGACAACGCGAAGCGCGACGTGCGGATCGCCCAGTCCGGATACATGCCGAGGCTGGATCTTTACGCGGCCACTGCCGGTTTCGACGAGGACGCGACCGAGACCGTGACAACCGCAACCTCGACCTGCGGACGAACGCGACTACGCGTCGGCCCGCTACAACTACCTCACCAACCTCGTGAGGCTGCGCGCGGCCGCGGGGAGCCTGCTTCCCGCCGATCTCGAGGCGATAAACGCCTATCTCGTCGAGACCGTGTCGGTCGTGCCGTCGGGCGCGCCGCGCCGTTGAAGGATTGCGCTACTTCGATACCGCCCAGATCGCGCGTTCGCCGTCGGAGCGGTGCATGTCGAGCACGTTGCCGTCGATCTTCCACGTGACGGCCGAGGCGAGCGCCGCGAGGAACTCCTTCTCCTGGTTCATCAGGTCTTCCGCGCAGGCGCGACGGGTCGTGGCCAGCGGGCCAAACTGGACCTTGCCGCCGTCGGCCGTGTAGGTCCCGTGGAAGTTGTTGCAGCCGGCGCTGCCGGAGACCTGGCCGTCCTTGAATGCCAGCGTCAGGCGCGACTCGCCGATCACGCCCACCACCGCGTGGCGGTTGTTGTTGAAGCTGGTGACCTTCCAGTCGACACCGACGAGTTGCGGCGGCGCCTCACGCGCGAAGCGCAGGGTCGCTCCCGAGTCGGTCGTGGCCGTCAGGTCGTTGCCCGCGACCTGGAACCGCCAGGATCCCTTGAGCGCACGGTGGAATGCCTGCTCGACAGCCGATCCCGGATCCGGGCAGGCCATCTGCGTCGAGGCCACGGGCCCGATGACCAGTCGATCACCCTCGAGCGCGTAGCTGCCGGTGAAGCTGTTGCAGCCCGCGAATCCCGACAGGCGTCCGGACCCGAAGCGTACTGCGACCGGACGCGGCAACTTCGCCAGGGCATCGGCCTCGGTGCCCGGCAGTTCCATCAGCTGCCAACCGGTCCCGTCGAGGCTCGTCATTGGCTTGCCCGCCTTGGTGTTTGCGGCCACTCGGCAGCATCCTGAAAGGAAACGCCCGTCGGACGTCGACACGCGTGCGCTCACTGGGTGCCTGTCGCCCGACATGTTGTCCGTGCAGGTCGAGTCCTGCATCCAGACGACGAGATCACGACCGGCCGGCGACGCGCCCCGCCAGAGCGTCTCGCGCAGGAATGCATGGCGCGTGGCCTTGCCTCGATACGCCACCGCCTCCTGGTCCGGCGTCGAGAACCGCGCCACGCCGGGCTCGGTGAGATCGACGCTCCAGAACGGTTCGTTGCCGAAGCAGACGAGCGGCTCGTCCTCGGCTGCGGTCAGCCCCGGCAGGCTCGCTGCCAGTGCCGCCACGCACGACAACCACGCATTCCTGTTCATTGGTTGCCGGCTCCCGTTCAGGCGCCGGGCTTGTACAGGCTGTCGAGCGCGTCGCGTAGCGCGCGCGCCCAGGTGCGCATGGCACGCTGGGCGTCTGCCGTGTTCGTCACGCGGTTGGTGATGGTCATGATGCCGCTGGTGCGACCGGCCCGGGTGTCGACGACGCGGGCGAGCGTCTCGCCGGTGACGGAGTCGCGCAGCTCGAGCACCAGCGTCATCCGACCGGAATTGGCGGTGTAGGTGCGGGTGCGTCCGGCGCTCTGTGCCTCGGGCGCGGTGATGTAGAGATCGACGATCGCGGGAATCACGAGCAACGCGTCCGGCCCGGGTGCCGTGACGAACTGGTAACCGCCCGCCGTGAGTTCCTGGCGGAACGTTTCGTCGAACATTGTCGCCAGGCTGTCCTTGATCGCGAGGATGTCCTCGCTGTTCAGGCGCCGCGACAGGTTGCGCCCGCCGCGATTGGGATCCCAGTTGCGCGCGAACTGCACCGACGCCGGGGCGAGGATGATGTTCGAGTAGCTCGGGATCTCGGCATCCGGCTTGACGAAGACTGCATCGAAGCGCGTGCCGGGCTGGCGGACCAGGCCATCCCACTCGGTCGGGCCGCGCTGCGTCGAGGCGCAACCCGCTACGACGACCATGAGCAGCGCCGCCGCGATGGACAAGAATCGATTCTTGGCTGACATCGGACTGTATCTCCCTGAGGCGCGATGCATTCGATGCGACGGTCGCAGCGACATTCTTGGGGCCGCGCAGGCTAAGTATCCCGAGGGTCCGGAACTGTCAAGCGCGCCGGGACGACCCGTGGCGCGGCCGGCCAAGGTCGCGTGCCGTGACTGCGGCCTGAGCCTGTGCCGGGGTGCGCGGCCGCCAGCGTTCGAGCAGCGCCTTCTCCCGCTCCGTGACGGCTCGTTCCGCCGCAAGCACGTACTCGAGGAAGCGGGCGCAGGCGACGGCGAGTGGCTGGGACTTGAGCCTGACGATGCCATAGTGCGAGGTGAAGTACGGCTCCGTGCCGAGCACCACCAGGCGGCCGCTTCCCAGTTCGTCCTCCACTGACGCGGGCGGCGCCACCATCACGGCGTCCGACCCGAGCACGATCTTCTTCACGGCGTCGAGCGAGTTGAACTCGAGCGCCGGGAAGACCCGGTTGGCCGCCGTCGAATCCGGCGAGCGGCGCTGCGCGGTCCGGACCGGCTCGAGAACCCGCGGCGGAATCCGGCTCACCGAGAGGCACGGGAAGTCCATTGAGTCGACGAGACCCACCGGGGCGCGACGCTGCAGCGGATGATCGCGGCGGGCGAGGATGAACATCGGGTGCTCATCGAGCCTCTCGATCTCGAGATCGGACTCGCTCCCGAAGGTGCTGGTCTCCGCGACGAAGAACTCGATCTCGCGCGCGCGAAGGCGCCGCAGCAGTTCGTCCCAGTCGCGCATCATCACGCGCACGACGACGCGCGGGTGGTCGGCCAGGAACCGGGCGAGCGCGTCGGCGAGCATGGACTGGGCGGGGTATGGGCCGGCGCCGACGTGCACATGTCCGCTCTGCAGGCTACGCTCGCTCGCGAGGTCGCGATCGAGGTCCTCGGTGAGTTGCAGGATCTGGCGGATGCGGGCGACGAAGAGGCGGCCGCCGTCGGTCGGCTCGACGCCGCTCGCCGTGCGCACGAACAGGCTCGCGCCCACCATGCGCTCGACCGACTGGATGCTGCGGGAGAGGGCCGGCTGGCTCAGGCCCAGCACCGACGCCGCGCGGGCGAAGCTGCCGTGCTCGGCGAGAGTAGTCACGTGGCGCATGTGCCGGACTTCGATCGACATGCGCCCCACTCTAGCGCAGTCATGCATCGGATGCATGACTGGCGGGGGTGGTGGCGCGGTGTGCATAATCTTCAAGTCACACAGTCGGTGGAAGATCCGTCGCGGCACACGGAACGGTCCGCGCGACGGCCCACCATCATCAGGGAGACCGCACCACCATGACTCGCACGCTGAGCCTGACGCTGGCCTTGTCCCTTGCCTGCATCGCGGTAGCGGCCCAGGCGGCCGATCCGCCGCCCCACTTCGACCCGCAGGGCAAGCCGCCCTCGACCTTCACCCTCGAGCTGCGCAACGGTTTCAAGGCATCGCTGCCCTTCCGCGACAAGCGCGACTTCGACGAGGCCGCGAAGGGTTTCATCGCCGCGCCCCCGTACAAGCAGATCATGGCCGACGCCGGCAACGTCGCCTGGGACATGGGCAGCTACCAGTGGCTGCTGTCCGGGCAGGACTTCCCGAGCATCCATCCCTCTCTGCAGCGCCAGGCGGTGCTCAACATGGCCTACGGCCTCTACGAGGTGGTGCCGGGCCGCATCTACCAGGTGCGCGGCTACGACCTCGCCAACATCAGCTTCATCAAGGGCGACACGGGCTGGATCGTGTTCGATCCTCTGACCGCCGCGGAGACGGCCCGCGCAGCGCTCGAGTTCATCAACGAGAAGCTGGGCAAGCGGCCCGTGGTCGGCGTGGTCTATTCTCACTCGCACGGGGATCACTTCGGCGGCGTGCGCGGCGTGGTGGAGGAGGCCGACGTCGTGAGCGGCAAGGTCATGGTGATCGCGCCCGAGGGCTTCATGGACGCGGCGATCTCCGAGAACGTATACGCGGGCACGGCCATGTCGCGCCGCCTGCAGTGGCAGTACGCGGTGCTGCTGGCGCGCAATCCCTATGGGCATGTCGACCAGGCAATCGGCAAGAACATCGCGAACGGCAGCACCGGCCTGATCCCTCCGAATCGGCTGGTCGGCAGCAACATCGAGGAGATCACGCTCGACGGCGTGAAGATGGTGTTTCAGGACGTGTCGGACACCGAGGCGCCGGTCGAGATGAACACGTGGTTCCCGCAGTTCAAGGCGCTGTGGTCCTCGGAACTCGTGACCGGCACGATCCACAACATCTACACGCTGCGTGGAGCCGCGGTGCGCAATGCGCTCAACTGGTCCAAGGAGATCAACGAGGCGCTCTACAAGTTCGGCGGCGAGGCCGAAGTGATGTTCGCCTCGCACAGCTGGCCGCGCTGGGGTAACGAACGCATCCAGGAAGTGCTGCGTACGCAACGTGACGCCTACGCGAACCTCAACAACCAGACGCTGCATCTCGTGAACCAGGGCGTGACGATCAACGAGATCCACAACGTCTACGAGGTGCCGCAGAGCCTGCAGCAGAACTGGGCGGCGCGCAGCTACCACGGCGACGTGCAGAACAACGTGCGCGGCGTCGTGAATCGCTACATCGGGCACTTCGACGGCAACCCGGTGAACCTGATCCCGCTGTCGCCCTCGGACTCCGCGCCGCTCTACGTCGAGATGATGGGCGGCTCCGACAGGATAATCGCCAGGGGCAAGGAGCTCGCCGCGCAGGGCAAGTACCTGCTGGCGACCGAGATCCTGAACAAACTCACGTTCGCAGAGCCTAAGAACGTCCCGGCGCGCCGGCTGCTGGCCGACGTCTACGAGCAACTCGGCTACCAGGCCGAGAGCACGAGCGCGCGCAATACCTTCCTGCAGGGAGCGTTCGAGCTGCGCAACGGGCAGCCGACCGGCCTCCCGCCGCGTTCGACGGGTCCCGACGTCGTGCGTGCGATGAGTACGGAGCAGTGGCTCGACTTCCTGGGCATCAGCATGGACCCGAAGAAGGCCGAGGGCCTGCGCTACACGGCCAATCTCGTCACGCCGGACAACGGCGAGCAGTACGCGATCGAGCTCGAGAACGCGACGCTGACCAACATCAAGGGATTCCTGGCGCCGAAGCCCGATCTCACCATCACGGTCAACCGCGCGGACCTGAACCGGGTCATGATGGGCGTGGCGACCTTCGACCAGCTCGCGGACGAGGGCAAGGCTCGCTTCGAAGGCGACCGGACGATCATCCACAAGCTCCGCGACCTGATGGTCACCTTCACGCCGGACTTCGAGATCCTTCCGGGCACCGCGCCCACCCAGCGCCAGGTCCCGCCCGGTCGGTCGTTCGCGCTGCCGGCCACCGGCCTGACGATGACCGACTGATCCGACGCGGAGGCGGCCGCGATCCGGCGCCCGGCTGTTAAGCTGGGGCGCCGGCATCCGGCATTTGCTCAGTCAAACAGGCAAGGCCCGCATGCGCTCCAAGCAATTTCGTCCACTCCTGCTCGCGATCCTGGCCGTCGGCGTGGCGCCGGCAGCGCTGGCCATCGAGCCGATCCCCTCGACGCCTGGCTGGCGCGGATTCGTGCTCGGTGGCGTCGGCTACACGGACGTGAACAGCAATCTCGTGGCGGGTAACGGGCTCGTCGAGGTCGGGCGTCCCAAAGTCTCCTCCATCTTCCAGGATCCGCGCAGCGACAGCGCTGTGCACCCGATATTCACGGGCGAGGTCAACTACACGTTCGAGAGCGGCTGGCAGGCGTTCTTCGGCACTTCGCTCGAAGACATCGTGACGCTCGACAGCGCGGCCCAGCTCGGTGTGCGGCGCGAGGTCGGCGGCCTCGGGGCCCTGCAGGCCGGCATGCTCCTGAGCGCGGTCCCGGTCGAAGTCTGGGCTGACCCGTACGCCGAAAACGTCGAGCGCGAGACCACCGACCGTGATTCCCGTGGCCTGCGGCTGCAGTGGGACAGGATCATGGGGACCGGCGCCGAGCTCACGTTCTCGTGGCGCGACGTCCAGATCGACGACGAGCAGAGCGGGCAGGGCGTCGTGAGCGTGACCTGCGGCGCCGACTGCCAGGACCTGCTGCGTCGTTCGGGCGACTTCTACGCGCTCAACGCCTCGTGGCTCTTCCGCCTCGGCGAGGGGCGCAACCACCTCGTCCGGCCGATGCTGCGCTATTTCCGGGATGACAGCGAAGGCGCGGCCGTTGCCGGCGACGGCTGGCGTGCGCAGTTGAGCTACGCGTATGCCACGCCAGGATACACCGTCGTGGCCACGGGCGCGTTCGGCCAGCGCAATCGCGACGAGGCGAATCCCCTCTACGGTCGACACACCGATTCGAATCAGAGTGCGCTCGAGCTGACGTATTTCTATCGCCTGCCGATCGAGGGCGGGCGTTGGCAGGCCGTCGGCGGGGTCCTGTGGGGCGACGACGATTCCGACGTGAACTTCCACGACTCGGAGGTCACCTCGATGAGCCTCGCGCTCATGTACCGGTTCGGCGCGCGGACCCAGCAGCCGGAGCCACAGGTGGACGTGCTGATGGATCGCAAGGGCGAGTGATCGCCCCAGCCCTCGCTACGACCTCGGCGCAGGGACGCAGACGACGTCGACGGTGACCCTGAACCAGCGCCGGTGCGCGCGCAGCACGCTCGTCTCCGTCCGCCCCGGGTCGATGTGTCGCGTGGCACGCAGCGGCGATTGCGGCGGGGCGTTGTAATTGAAGTTGCAGCGCACCCGCGTCGGCGAATTGTTGGTCAGGTTCAGGACCAGCGCGCTTGCTTTGGCGATCTGCGCGATTTCGATGTCGAGACCGTTGAGCACCGGGCGGATGTCGACGGTGTAGTTGTGCGACTGGGCGTGCGCAACCGATGCGCCGAGTGCGAGTAGCAGCAGGACGAACGGGGCAATTGCGGGTCGGGACCAGTGCAGGGAAGCAGCAGGCATCGCGGCGACCGTCAGTGAGGTGGACGAACTCTACCGCACGACCGGCCGGAAATCGCGATGCCGGACTGCTGGACAACGCACTCGATCCGCTCCAATGTGCCGCCACAAGATTCGAAACGGACGGGGGTTGAACGATGCGACTCGATCGGCGGATTGCGTTCATTGGGGTTGCCGCACTGGCGCTGGCCAGCGGCGCGGTGTCGGTGGCCGCGGAAGCCGGCAAGGGTGCCGGCCACCCGAAAATCAACGCGGCCATCGAGGCCGATCGGGCTGCAGCCGTCGAGCGGCTGCGCGAGTGGATCGCGCTGCCGACCATCGCCAACATGGGCGTGAACACGCCGAAAGGCGCCGAGTACATGCGCCAGCTCGCGCTGGACGCGGGCTTCCAGCAGGCGCGCCTGGTCGAGACCGGTGGCGTGCCGGGCGTCTTCGCGACACTCGACGCGGGGGCGAAGCACACACTCACGATCTACTTCATGTACGACGTCAAGCACTACGATCCGGCCGAGTGGTCTTCGCCGCCGCTCGAGGGCAAGCTCGTCGATCGCCCCGGCGAGGGCACGGTGCTGGTCGGTCGCGGCGCGGTGAACCAGAAGGGCCCGCAGATGGCCTTCCTGACCGCGCTGCACGCATTCAAGAACGCCGGGGTCAAGTTGCCGGTGAACCTCGTCCTCGTTGCCGAGGGCGAGGAGGAGATCGGCTCGACCAACTTCCCGAGAATGCTGGCGGATCCCGAAGTGGCTTCCGCCGTGAGACGCTCGGTCGGAGTGATGATGCCGGCGACCGGCCAGGCGCGCGACGGCTCGGTCTCCATCGATCTCGGCGCCAAGGGCGTGGTCGAGCTCCAGCTCGTCTCGAGCGGCGAGCGCTCGGGGCGCGGCCCGGCCAAGGACGTCCACTCGAGCCTGATGGCGCGGGTCGACAGCCCCGCCTGGCATCTGGTGAAGGCCCTGGACACGCTCGTGGCGGACGACGGCTTCACGCCCGCGATCGACGGCTGGTTCGAAAACGTGCGCCCGCTCACCGCACGCGAGAGGGAGCTGATCGCGGCGGACCTGCCGAAGGACGAGGCGAGCGTCAAGAAGCAGCTCGGCGTGCAGCGCTGGATCAAGGACGAGGATTTCCTGACGAGTTCGTATCGCCTCGCCTCGCAGCCGACGGTGAACATCCAGGGCCTCCTGAGCGGCTACATGGGTCCCGGCGGCAAGACGGTGCTACCCGGCCGCGCGGAAGCCAAGCTCGACCTGCGACTCGTGCCGAACATGACGAAGGACGAGGCGGTGGCCAAGCTCAAGGCGCACCTCGAGAAGCGCGGCTTCGGCGACATCGAGGTCATCGTGAGCGGTGGCTACAGCCCCACGGAGTCGCCCGAAGACAGCGTCGTCGTGAAGGCGGCCGAGGCCACGCTCGCCAGGGCCGGGATCGAGTACAGCCTGTTCCCGCGCCGGGCGGGCAGCTGGCCGGGCGTGGTCTTCACCGGTCCGCCGCTCAACATGGCCGCGGGGCACTTCGGCGTCGGTCGTGGCGGCGGTGCGCACGCACCCGACGAGTGGCTGCTCATCGACAGCAGCGAACCGAAGGTCGCGGGCTACGAGCAGCAGGCGGTGATGTTCGCGGAGTACCTGTACGCCGTTGCGGACGCGGCGAAGGCGCATCGCGCCCATTGATCGCGAGGATGCTGGGCCCGGACTCTCATCGGCCATGACATCGACACCCGCGGACGTCCTCGCGTTCTGGTTTGGTCCGCCGCCGCACGCGACGCGCGGCGAGTGGTTCCGCAGGGATCCGGAGTTCGACGCCGGCATTCGCGCGAGATTCGGTGACGCGGTGGAGTCTGCGCTGGGCGGTGGGTTTCGTGAATGGACCGCGACGCCGCCCGGCAGCCTCGCCCGCGTGATACTGCTCGACCAGTTCACGCGCAACATCTACCGGGACACGCCGCGGGCCTTTGCCGGCGACGCGCAGGCACTGACGGACGCCTCGGCCGCAGTCGACGCCGGCTTCGACCGCGAACTCGACCGCTACGAGCGCTGGTTCCTGTACCTGCCGTTCGAGCACGCGGAGGACCGGGCGACGCAGCAACGGTCGCTCGACCTGTTCGGCCAGCTGGCAGAGGAGACGGGCGACCGCTCGCCGCTCGACTGGGCGGAGCAACACGCCGAGGTCATACGTCGCTTCGGCCGTTACCCGCACCGCAACGCGGTTCTCGGGCGCACTTCGACACCGGAGGAACTCGCGTTCCTCGCGGAACCAGGTTCTTCGTTCTAGCCGGTGGAGCTGGAGGCGATGCGGCGCTTCGCCGCCTCGTGCGCGTACACCGGTGCCGACCGATGTTCGCGCGCTTCGACACGACCCGTTGTTCATGTACTGCGCCGAGGGTCTCTCGACCAACGGCACGGCGAACTGGTGGCTCGGAAAGTGCGGCTTGTCCGGTGGATCCTCGGGTGGTCCCTGGATCCAGTCGTCCTCACTGCCCACGACCGGGTCGGGCCGCGTCTTCTCGGTGAATTCCTGGGGCTACACGACCCGATCCGGCATGGCCGGGCCGAAGCTGAACGGCACGTCGGCCCAGTGTCTGCACGGTCTGGCTCAGTCGACGGGCGGAAACGCGGCGGGCTGCTGATCCTGCTTTCTTGAATTCGACGTAGCCGGGTCTTGCGCGGCCCGGCGGCGTCGCGTTGGTGCTTGCACGCGCGAACGCCCTCGGGCCATGCTGCGCCACCCGGAATTGCTGCAGCAGGAGCCGCCCATGCACAAGACGCTCGTAAGGACCGCCATCGTGACGATCGGCCTGGCACTGGCTGCCGCAGTGCAGGCTGGCAGCGGTGGCACAATCGACGCCCAGGCGCAGGCCGCGCTCGAGCAGGCCGTGGCCAACCCGGCGCGCAGCGAGAAAAATCGCGCGCGGGACGTTTACCGTCACCCCGTCCAGACGCTCGAGTTCTTCGGCATCCGTCCGACCGACACCGTGGTCGAGATCTGGCCGGGCGGCGGCTGGTACACGGAGATCCTGGCGCCGTACCTCGCGGCCAGGGGTCGACTGATCGCCGCGGCTCCCGCGGGCAAGGGTTCGGAGAGCCTCGCCAAGCGCCTGGACGCGGATCCCGCCCTGTTCGGCAAGGTCGAGCGCGCCAACTTCCCGACCGTGCTCGGCGGCACCGGCGTCGCACCGGGCACGGCCGATGCGGTGCTGACCTTCCGCAACGTCCACAACTGGGGCATGGGCTACCAGCACCCGGAGCGCAAGCCTTACAGCGAAGAGGCGTTCGCGGAACTCTTCGCGATGCTGAAGCCGGGCGGCGTGCTCGGTATCGAGGACCATCGCCTGCCCGAAGACGCCAGCGCGGAGCGTGAGAAGTCGAGCGGTTACATCAAGGTGTCGACCGTGCGTGCGCTGGCCGAGAAGGCGGGCTTCCAGTTCGTCGCCGCGTCCGAGGTGAACGCGAACCCGAAGGACACGACCGACTGGGAGAAGGGCGTGTGGACGCTGCCGCCGACCTTCGCCCTCGGTGACACCGACCGTGCAAAGTACGAGGCGATCGGTGAAAGCGATCGCATGACGCTAAAGTTCATCAAGCCAGAGAAGTAGGCGCGTTCGCCCTCGACCGTCACAAATGTGTCTCAGGAACCTGCGACGCTCTGCGTCCGACCTGACTTCACGAGCAATATGTGACGAGCCCTGGTTGCTTCCGCCGTGCGACGGTCACGGAATCTTCATGAGCCCCTGCCCCATCCTCAGGAGGGTGCCGGGTTGAACACAGGCTGCAAGCCGGTAACCGCGCGGGGCCAGCACGATGATCGTCGATCCGTGCTCGAACCAGCCGAGTTCCTCGCCCTTCTTCAGGTCCGCGGCGCAACCAATTTCGTTCGGGCCTTCGTAGCGGAGATGCAGGGTGACGTCGGCAAACTCGAGTCGGATGCTGGCGACGAGCACGGCCGCGACGGGTACGAGCGTCACCAGATCGTCATTTGCCTCGAGCCGTGCGCGGATCACCGCCCGCTCGTTGCGGCAGTAGAGCCGGTCGACGCGCAGCAGGGTGGGAGGGTTCACGTTCCACACGTCGCCCGCGACGTAGGTCACCTGCGTGATGCGACAGTCATGGGGCGCGTGGAACCGGTGATACATGCCGGCGGTCAGGCGCAGCGTGACATAGGTTCCACCCTCGTAATGGGCCGCGAGGGCGGGATCCACCAGCAGTTCACCGAGCGAGTAGCGCCGGCCCTTGGCCTGGAGGAGTTCGCCTTGCTCGATCGGACCGCCGGCCATGACCATGCCGTCACATGGGCTGACGAGGACGCCCGCCGCGGCCTCGACCACGCGCGCGCCAGGCGCGAGGCGCCGGGTGAACGCCGCGTGGAGGCTGCGGAAGCGGCGTGCCTCGGCATCGCTCAGGTCGACCGAGCAGAGGGCTCTCCACAAGGCAATCGAAGGGTCGCGCACCCAGGGATGCTCGACCTTGGAAAGCCGTCCCATCATCCGCGTGAGGGATCTGCGCGGTATGCAGTTCGTGACCACGAAATTGAGGAATCCCGGTACGTTCATGCCGAGGTCGTCCTCGGCAGGAATGTCGACGGGCGAGTGGCGTGATCGGGTGGGTCGTCGCAGGATGCGCGGCCGCCGGCGCGCTTGCTGCGGCGGTGCCGCGGATCAAGGCGCGGTTCGACCTGTCGCGGGCCAAGTACCCGTCGCTGGCCGGCCACGCAAGGATCGCGCGCCGCGTCGCCGCCCTGGTGCCGGCCTGCAGCTACGAGGATGAGGCTTTCTTCAGCTGTGACGATGCGTCGCCCGACGTGGCCTCGCGCAGACGCGCAGGGTTCCTGCGCCTGGCCACCCTGCTGCAGGCCCGTTCGCCGAAGACGCTGGAATTGACGGCCGAGGCGCGCGACAGTCTCTCGGACCTGCAGTTCACCTCCGCGTACCGCGTGCCGTTCCAGTTCAGCCGCTACGTACAGCGACACCTGCGCTCGGGCAGCTTCGCTCGATCGTCCGACGGTGTGCGGGTGACTGACCTCGACGGCAACCGGTACTACGACCTGACGGGGTCGTACGGCGTCAACCTGTTCGGGTATGACTTCTACAAGGAGTGCATCGACGTGGGCGTGGGCCTGGCACGCGAACTCGGTCCCGTGCTGGGAGCGCTGCATCCAGTGGTCGCCGAGAACGCCCGGAGGTTGCGCGCGGTCTCCGGCCTCGACGAGGTGTCGTTCCACATGTCGGGCACGGAAGCGGTGATGCAGGCAGTGCGTCTCGCGCGCTATCACACCGGCCGTTCCCACCTCGTCCGCTTCTGTGGCGCCTATCACGGCTGGTGGGGCGACGTGCAGCCCGGCGTGGGGAACCCCCTCCCGGCACACGAGACCTACACGCTGCGTGACATGGACGAGCGGTCGCTTGACGTGCTTCGCACGCGACGCGACATCGCTTGCGTGCTCGTGAACCCGCTTCAGGCCCTGCATCCGAACCGCGCGGCTCCCGGCGACTCCGCGCTCGTCGACAGCTCGCGCGGCGCAGGCTTCGATCGCGGGCAATATGCGCGCTGGCTGCAGTCGCTGCGGGAAGTCTGTACCGCGCGCGGCATCGTCCTGATATTCGACGAAGTGTTCGTCGGGTTCAGGCTCGCTCCGGGCGGCGCGCAGGAATACTTCGGGGTTCGTGCGGACATGGTCACCTATGGCAAGACCCTCGGTGGCGGGCTGCCGGTCGGGGTGGTGTGTGGTCGAAAGGACCTGATGCGCCGATTCCGGGACGATCGCCCCGCCGACGTCTGTTTCGCGCGAGGCACGTTCAACTCGCATCCGTACGTCATGACGACGATGCACGAGTTTCTCGTCCGGCTCGAGACCCCGGCGGTCCGGGCGCTGTACGACGACCTCGAGGCCCGCTGGGACAGGCGGGCGGCCGAATTGAACCGCCGCCTCGAGGCCGCCGCGGTACCCGTGCGGGTGGCCAATCTCTCGACCATCTGGACCGTGTATTACCTCCAGCCGGCGCGCTACAACTGGATGCTGCAGTACTACCTGCGCGCCGAGGGTCTCGCGCTCAGCTGGGTGGGTACCGGCCGGCTGATTTTCAGCCTCGACTACACCGAGGACGACTTCCTGCAGGTCGCAGAGCGCTTCGTCGCGGCCGCAAAGGCGATGCAGCAGGACGGCTGGTGGAGCGGCCCGCCGTTGACCAATCGCGCCATCCGCCGGCAGGTTCTCCGCGAGATTGCCGCTCACCGTCTGGGATTCGCCGGCACCGGTTCGATCAGGCGCGCTGCCCGGTCTCGTGCGCCTCGATTCGGGACATCGGGTCGATGAGTTCGCCCCTCAGCAGGTGCAGCGGCGCCGACCAGTAGAGCTTCACGTCGTGGAAGGGGTCGGTGAGGATCTTGGTCAGCCAGACCAGGCCGGTCTGGACGTCCTTGAGGAAGAAGAGGTGGATGGTCCGGAAGAGCAGCCCGCCGATGCCGAGTGCGAGCCAGAGGAAGCCGGTGTGGCGGATGAACTCCGCGGCTCCCGCGTGCGGCTCGAGCAGGCCGAAGAATGAAGGATCGGCCAGCAGCACGAGCGGGGCAGCCGCCCATACGGCCAGCAGGATGGCCTTGCGGCGCAGGTTGTACCCGACCTTTATCTGTTCCTTGTATTCGTGGGTCGCGTGGTTGACCGCATCGTAGCCCTTCGGCTCGAACACGAAGTGGCCGATCTGGCGGCTCACCATCGCCACCAGCCATCCGAGCAGGGCGGCCGCGACTGGATCGCTGAACAGCAGGACGTAGCCTGCCAGGAAGCTCAGGGCACTCAGCAGGTGCAGGGCCTGGTTGATCCGGCTGTGGTGATAGTAGCGATGGTCGTCCCAACGCTGCTCAGCGAGTGCCTGCAGGAAGTCACGCATGGATTCTCCTGGGGTGTGTGAGCGAACGGCGCATCCCTGCCATGTTCGACCCGAATTGCGAAAAGGAGATGACAATGACGCAGCCGCGATCCCGGGTCCGTAATGCTGGTGTAACCTTGGCCGCTCGACCGCGGTGCGATCGGAAAGGGGTTGCAATGAGAAACCGGCGCCTGCCCGTGAGAACCTGACCTTGCTGTTCCGGCGCATCAGGGAGCACGTTGCCCACCAGGATTGGACCGCGATCGGGATCGACTTCCTGATCGTGGTCGCGGGCGTGTTCGTCGGTACGCAGGTCAGCAACTGGAATTCCGACCGGCTCGAGCAGCGTCGCGCCCAAGGTTACCTGGTGCGCATCCTGGCCAACCTCCAGGACGACCAGGCCGGCATGAAGGCGGCGCTCGCATACTGGGGCGACGTGATCCGCTACGGTGAGGCCGCGATCGCCTACGCGGACGAGGACCGGCTCGACGGCGGCTCACGCTGGAAGACGGTGCTCGCGTTCTACCAGGCGAGCCAGTTGCTGCCGTTCCGGATGAACGACACGACCTATCAGGAGCTGCGGAGCGCCGGCGACCTCGGACTCATTCGCGACGCGTCGCTGCGAGATGCGCTCGCGGCGTACTACGTCACCGGCGCATTGCCGACTTCGCCGCATTTGATGGAATACAACCCGGAGTATCGCAACCTCGTTCGGGGCTACACGCCGACTCCCGTGTCCGACTACATCTGGAAGCAATGCGTCGTGCAAATGGGCACGCAGGACGAGGCATTCGATCCGGACTGTAAGCCACCCATGGCGGATGCCGAGGCGCAGGCGATCCTCGATCGCTACGTGGCCGCCCCGGGCCTGTTGCCCGCGTTGCGCTTCTGGGTCACGAACCAGAAAGTCGCATACGAGGTTGTCCGCGGGTCGATCGAGGATGCGCAGGCGCTGGAGCGCCAGGTTGCCGCGGCGGCGCGCTGACCCGGCGTTTGCTCGGCCGCAGCGAGCGCCGCACGAGCAATCGTCAGTCGATGATCTCGATGTGCCGAGGCTGCGCCCGGCTCACCGTCTCCGGCAGCACTCGCCGGTCAAAGGTCACGAAACGGCCGCCCTTCGCGACGGCGAGCGCCAGCAGGTACGAATCGGTCGCCTGTCGCGAACCGAGCATTCGCGACCAGTCAACGGAGCGCGCGGCGAGTGCGTCGATGTCGGCGGCCCGGAATCCGTGGTGAGGATCCGCCGCGGCCATGCGCAGCCGCTCTGCCACCTGGGCTGCGGGTTGCCGGTTCGGGTATGTGGGTTGCGACATGATGCGCATGCACCCGAGCTGCGTGATCGGGCAGGAGGCCCACCCGTGCCTGATGTTCCTCCCGAGCCAGGCTGTCGCGAGTCGATGATGGACGTGCGCCGCATCGAGCAGGGCGATGGGCACGTTGACGTCGAGCAGGGCCCGCATCACACGCCGTCGCGGTCGCGCAGCTCGTCGATGACTTCGTTGGTGACGACCCGTTCGCCGGCGGCGAAGGGCCTGAATCCGCAGGCCGGGCGTGGCTCGCGCACGCCCGAACGTTCCCCGGTCAGGGCCTGGCGGGCCAGCGTCGAGATCACCTCGCCGGCCGTGCGACCTTGCAGGCGCGCCAGTTCCCTGGCGGCTGCGAGGACGTCGTCGGCGATGTCGAGTGTCGTGCGCATGTTTGGCGGATTGATGCTATCGCATCAGATGCATTGATGCAGTCCCGCGCTCGGCGCCTCCCGCGGCGTCGTCGGAAACCGGAAGTGTCCGGGCGGCGGACGATCAGATGATCGCCGACTTTTCGTGACCGACCCGCAGGTCCGTCTTGACCATGATGGCGGAAATGATTCCGGCCTTTGTCAGGTTGTGAAACAGTGAGGCGTCCTCGCTCAAGAGATCCCTGTACTCCGGCACGTCGGCACGCCCGGTCCTGATGGTCTGCACGGGCGAGTAGAAGTACGGGTGCTCGAGCCGGGGATCCTCGAGGATGCCGTGGCGGAACGCGCAGAACCCGAGCCCGACGAAGGCGCAAGGCAGGTACGGGTTGCCGGTCTGCCGGTTCCACTCACCGACGCGGGCTGGGGTCAGCGCCTCGTAGTTCCCGTTCCTGACGAAATACGCGTCATCGAACTTCTCGATCGCGCAGAAGTGCTGCCTGTCCTCGAGCATGTAGAGCCCGGACACGACCGGGTGCTGTTCCGTCGCCTGGATGAGGTCGAGCACGTCCCGGGAGCGGAACACCATGTCGCTGTCGATCCAGACCAGGACGTCGTAGGGCAGCTCTCCGTTCCACGGCTTCTGCACCGGTCCCCGTTCGACCGACAGGCCGAGGCAGCGCGCGCGCGCGATGTGTACGCAACTCGAGAACTCGTTGCTGAGCACCACGCGGAACCGGCCGGACGCCTCGAGATCGAGGACCGTCCCGGTCCAGCTGCGCAGGAAATTATTCGAGAACGTGCGGCCGGGCACGCAGAACACGACGGTCTTTCTTGCGGGGGTACTCGTCGAACTCATGGGGATACCTGCCAGGGCGGGCCCGGCCTGTTCGTGACCCGCGTCGGTTCAGCCGCCGCCGATATATTGCAGAAATTGCGCGCGCAGCGCCTCGGAAGTTGCGGCGGGCGGCTTTTCCGGTACCGCCGTGTCCGAGGTTTCCTCGAGGCTCGCGCCTTCGTCGTCGACGCCGAGAAAGTCGACGAGTCTTTCGAAGGCGGCCTGCCCGTCGGCGAGGATTTCCTCGTATTCGATGCGCAGCCACGGGCGAACGAGCGCCTTGCCGAGTGCAGCGAGACGGCGGTCCTCGTCGATGTAGCGCGCGAGGTTGGCCGCGATCGCCGGGAAGAGTTCGGGCCAGCGCGCCGGGTCGAGGGCGGGGGGCGTACCGTCGTTGAACCAGGTTCCGGTGACCTGGGCGAGCGTGCCGGAAATCGCCTGTCCCAGCTTGTCGCGCCGGCTCAGCACGACGATGCGGTGGAAGGATCCCGCAAAGTCGAACAACGCCCGGTCGCCGGGCGCGAAGGCCGCGAGCTGTGCGGGCTGGACCTTGATCCCGAACCAGCCGTCCTCGCTGGTGCGTGCGCGCTGCACCGCCTTCATGTACGCGGCGAACGGCAATGATTCCGCCGCGGTGCCCGGCAGCAGGCGCGGGACCAGCATGCGGATCGCAACGGGGTTCAGGTACTCGCTCGGCATGCCGAATCGCCCTCGCACGTTGCACAGGCGGCGGCACAGATAATTGCTGCCCGTGCGTTGCGGCGCGAGGATCAGGTAACCGCGGGTCGGCTCGCGAAAAGGCAGCAGGTCGTATTCAGGCAGGTACAGGCGCTGGCCCGGTGTCAGCGCCACCCGATCCGGCGCGGATGCGATCGCGCTGCTCATGGGCTCAGGATACGGTCCGGACGCTGCGAGGCATAGAAGGCGTCGTAGAGGACTCGCTCCCGCTCGGCCAGGCGCCCGCGCAGCTCCGCCGGCAGGTTTGGCATCCCGGAGCGGTCGCGGCGCAGCGAAGCATTCACGCGCGGCGGCGAGGCGAGCCAGGCCAGCGCGGCGTCGAGGTCCAGGAACGCATGCCGCAGCGGGCCGCAGACGAGCTCGCGCAGCTGCGGCACGAGGGTTTCGTAAAGCAGCACCGCGTCGACGGCGTCCCTTCCTGCGAGCCGCGCAGGCCAGTTGCCGCCGGGTCCACGCTGCGAGCCCGGTATCGCGAGGCGCAGGAAGCGCGCGGAGAGGAGCCCGCACTCCGGCGCCATCCACGCGCAACCGGGCGGGTACAGCGCTGCCGAAGCGGCAGGATCAAGAACGTGCCGCAGCCACCCGGCAAAGCCGTCGATGCCGGGTGCGTAAAGCGTGCCGAGGCCGTCGGCGTTCAAGCGCAGGAAGATCTCGCCGCGCCCGTCGAGGCCATAGTTGAACAGCGACAGGTAGGTGTCTAGAGGTTCGCGCACGCCGACGAAATGGAATTTTCCGGGACGTCGCGCCGGCGGCGCCCAGTGCTTCTCGTAGCGGACGATGTCCTCGCTGCAGTGCGTGCGAAGGAAGGTCTCGACCAGCGTGCAGCCGGTCTTGTGGTTCTGCAGGAAGCAGAACGTTTCGAACTCGATCATGGTGTGCTGCGGGTCCGCACGAATGCGGCCGCACGGGCGATGACCTCGGCATCCGCCGGCAGCCCGCAGAATCGAGCCAGATGTCCGGCGTGCGCTGCCGGGTCCCGGAGCAGCTCCGCGTAGCGCACGAGATGCGTCGGGAATTCGCGATCGACCAGCGCCTGGAACATCGCCGGATAGATCACCTGCGCGCCGGCGGCGCCGAACTGGCCCGCCCAGTTCCTGCGCTCGCAAGTGGCCTCGATGGCCTGCATCGGGCGCAGCACGTAGACGAGCCGCGTGTCGAAGACGCGGCAGATCTCGGGAATCAGGAGCGCCGACGGCGGATATTTCAGGAAAAACGGTACCGCACCGTCTTCAGCGCGCTGCTCGAGATGCCTTCGAAATTCGAGCAGCCGCTGCTCTGCCACCGGCCAGTCGACACGCACCCGCAGCGTGTCCTCGTCGACGAGTTCGCCGATCAGCCGGCGGAATTCCAGCGACTCGAAACTGTTGGGCGTCCGCGGGTCGCTGGTGACGAAATACGGCGGCAGGCCGCGGAGGCCGAGTCGTTCGAGCAGGCCGGCGACGACCGTCGTGCCGCTGCTCCAGGGGCCGCAGACCAGGATCAGTTGCATGCGGGCGGATTCTACTGTTGTGCGGAGACGCAGGACACGGGGCATGGACGGTTCACAAAAAAGGCCCCTCGCGGGGCCTTTCTCGTTGGGCAGTGGGGGGAGGGACAGCCCCCTGCGGGGACAGTCCCTTACAGCAGCGGCACCAGCAGCAGCGCCACGATGTTGATGATCTTGATCAGCGGGTTGATGGCCGGGCCCGCGGTGTCCTTGTACGGGTCGCCCACGGTGTCGCCGGTCACGGCCGCCTTGTGCGTGTCGGAGCCCTTGCCGCCGAAGTTGCCTTCCTCGACGTACTTCTTGGCGTTGTCCCACGCACCGCCGCCCGTGCACATCGAGATCGCTACGAACAGGCCCGTGACGATCGTGCCGATCAGCACGCCGCCGAGCGCGCGGATGCCGGCGCCGGGGCCGAGCAGGAAGTTCATGCCGAAGCCGACGATCACCGGGATCAGGATCGGCAGCAGCGACGGGACGATCATCTCCTTGATCGCCGCGCGCGTCAGCATGTCGACGGCCCTGGAGTAGTCGGGCTTGCCCGTGCCTTCCATGATGCCGGGGATTTCCTTGAACTGGCGGCGCACCTCGACCACCACCGAGCCTGCTGCGCGGCCGACCGCTTCCATCGCCATCGCGCCGAAGAGGTAGGGCACGAGACCACCGATGAAGAGGCCAATGATTACGGCCGGATCCGAGAGCGAGAACTCCTGGAGCTTGCCGACGATCTGCAGGTTGTTGGTGTAGTCCGCGAAAAGTACGAGCGCGGCGAGGCCCGCGGAGCCGATCGCGTAGCCCTTGGTGACGGCCTTCGTCGTGTTGCCGACCGCGTCGAGCGCGTCGGTGATCTTGCGCACGTCCTTCGGCAGGCCCGACATCTCGGCGATGCCGCCGCCGTTGTCGGTGATCGGGCCGTAGGCGTCGAGCGCCACGATCATGCCGGTCATCGACAGCATGGCAGTCGCGGCGATCGCGATGCCGTAGAGGCCTTCGAGCTGGTAGGCGCCCCAGATGGCGGCGCAGATCGCGAGCACCGGCAGCGCGGTGGACTTCATCGACACCGCGAGGCCCGCGATGACGTTCGTGCCGTGGCCGGTCTGCGAGGCCGCGGCCACGTAGCGAACCGGCGCGTACTCGGTTGCGGTGTAGTACTCGGTGATCCAGATCATCGCGGCGGTCAGGGCGAGACCGATCAGCGCGCAGAGGAAGAGACGGCCGGCCTCGTCGCCCATCATCGCGCTCGTGACGAACCAGAAGCCGATCGCGGCGATGACGCCCGAGACGATGATGCCGCGATAGAGCGCGTTCATGATCTTGCCGCCCTCGCGCGCCTTCACGAAGAAGGTACCGACGATGGAGGCGACGATCGACACGGCGCCGAGCACGAGCGGGTAGAGCACCGCGTTGTCGCCCAGCGACGACATGGTGAGGCCCGCCAGCAGCATGGTGGCGACCACGGTCACCGCGTAGGTCTCGAAGAGGTCCGCGGCCATGCCGGCACAGTCACCAACGTTGTCGCCCACGTTGTCGGCGATCACCGCCGGGTTGCGCGGGTCGTCCTCGGGAATGCCGGCTTCGACCTTGCCCACGAGGTCGGCGCCGACGTCCGCGCCCTTGGTGAAGATGCCGCCGCCGAGTCGCGCAAAGATCGAGATCAGCGAACCGCCGAAGGCGAGGCCGACGAGCGCGTGCAGCGCGTGGTCGCGCACGGCCGGATCGGCACTGGCACCGCCGATGAGGAAGTAGTAGCCCGCCACGCCGAGCAGGCCCAGGCCCACGACCAGCATGCCCGTGATGGCGCCGCCGCGAAACGCGACCTGCAGTGCCGGGTCGAGCCCCACGCTCGCCGCGTGTGCGGTACGCACGTTGGCGCGTACCGACACGTTCATGCCGATGTAGCCTGCCGCGCCCGAGAGGATCGCGCCAACCGCGAAGCCGCCGGCCGTCGCCCAGTTGAGCGCGAGGCCGAGGACGAGGAACAGCACCACGCCGACCATGCCGATGGTGGTGTACTGGCGGTTCAGGTAGGCGCTGGCGCCCTGCTGAATGGCGGCGGCGATCTCCTGCATGCGGGCGTTGCCGGCCGGCTGTGCCACGATCCAGCGGGCCGAGAACAGGCCATACAGGATCGCGAGCACGCCGGCGCCGATCGCCAGCCACAGCGCGAGAGCAGTGTTCATTGCAAACCTCCCAACGAGGGTCTTCCTGGTTTAGAACGCACCCGGGTGGGGCTCTTTGTCCCTTGTCCGGCTGCGAGAGACGGCCCACCACTATAACACAGTCGGTCGGCGTGGCCCCCGGTGCCCGGGAGTGACAAGATGGGGGCGGGTCCACACAGGAGGGACGACCATGACCGAGGATGTGACCACACAGACGCTGAGGGACGATCTGGCGACGGTCCTGCGCGACGCCGAGGCATTGATGAAGGCGTCGGCCGAGCACGGCGGCGAGAAGACAGCCGAGGTGCGCGCGCGGATCCGCGAATCGATGGAGGCGGCCAGGCGTCGCCTGCACCAGGCGGAGCAGTCGACGATCCGGCGCGGCGAGGAAGCGCTCCATTCGACGGAGGACTATGCACGTCGCAACCCCTGGCAGGCGATGGGCATTGCCGCCGGGGTGGGGCTGGTGATCGGCGTGCTGCTCGCCCGGCGCTGAGCCGACCGATGGACGCCGACCAGACCTCCGGCCCGGCCGGTAGCCTGCTGCAGTCCGTCGTCAGGCTCGCCGGCAACCTGCTGGCTGCGGTCGAGACGCGAGTCGAACTCTTCGCGACCGAGTTGCGGGAGGACGGCGAGCGAGGCCTGCGGCTGCTGGCATGGGCGATCGCCGCGCTGATGCTGGGGATCTTCGCGGTGCTGCTGGCCGGGGTCACCGTCATCATCGCGTTCTGGGACAGCTACCGGATGGCGGCAGCCGTCGGCGTGACCGCAGTCTTCGTGGCCGGGGCGGTCGCCTGCGGTCTCGTCGTGCAGCGGCACCTGCGCGAGCGGCCGCGCCTGCTCGACGCCACGCGCGACGAACTGCGCAGGGACGTCTCAGCCCTGCGCCCGAACCGATGAGCAGTCGCCTCGAACAGGTGGTTCAGCGCCGCCGCATGCTGCAGGCCGAGTGCAGCCGGCAGCGCGAGGAAATCGCCGGCGTGGGCGAGGCCATCGGCGCAGGTGCGGAGCGGGTCGACCGCGCCGTCGTGGTGATCCGCCGGCTCGGCCCCCTGTTCGTTGCGGCGGGCGTCGTCGCCGCCGTGGTGGCTGGACCGCGGCGCCTGCTCGGCTTTGCCCGCCAGGCGCTCCCCATCGCGCTGCTGGCGAGTCGCAGTCTGCGGTGGCTGCGCTGACCGCGGCCGGGGAGCGATCCGCGGCCGCGCCGGTCCCGCCTAGACCTCGAACGTCCGCTTCAGCTTCCTGCGCACCGGCTTGTTCTTCAGGACCACGTACCGGGGCAGGCCGTCCTTGTACGGGGGGTAGTCCTCGCCCCGGATGAGCGGGGCGAGGTAGCGACGACCCTTGGCCGTGATGTGGAAGCCGTCCGGGGTGATGTAGTCCCGTGGCAGCATCTTTTCGACGTTCGCCACCATCTCGAGCGGCGCCACGCCGATCTTCCAGCGGTAGGGCTTGTTCGAGGTGCGGACGATCGCCGGCATCACGGCGTGGTGGCCCTTGAGGGCGAACTCGACGGCAGCCTTGCCGACCGCGTAGGCCTGCTCCACGTCCACCTTCGATGCGATGTGCCGCGCCGCGCGCTGCAGGTAATCGGCCACCGCCCAGTGGTACTTGTAGCCGAGCTTCTGCTTCACCATCTGGGCGACCACCGGGCCCACGCCGCCGAGCTGGGCGTGGCCGAAGGCGTCGCGCGTGCCGGCGTCGGCGAGGAACTTGCCTTCGGCGTTCTTCACGCCTTCCGAGACCACGATGGCGCAATAGCCGTACTTGTCCACGCACTCCTTCACGCGGGCGAGGAACCTCTCCTCGTCGAGCGTGATCTCCGGGAACAGGATGATGTGCGGGGCGTCGCCCGCCTTCTCGGCGGCGAGGCCGCCGGCCGCGGCGATCCAGCCGGCGTGCCGACCCATCACCTCGAGCACGAAAACCTTCGTCGAGGTGCGCGCCATCGAGGCCACGTCGAAGCCGGCCTCGCGGATCGAAACGGCGACGTACTTGGCCACCGACCCGAAGCCCGGGGAGCAGTCGGTGACGGGTAAGTCGTTGTCCACGGTCTTCGGCACGTGGATCGCGGTGAGCGGGTAGCCGAGCTTCTCGGCGAGCTGGGAGACCTTGAGACAGGTGTCGGCCGAGTCGCCGCCGCCGTTGTAGAAGAAGTAGCCGATGTCGTGGGCCTTGAAGACCTCGAGCAGACGCTCGTACTGGGCCGGGTTGTCCTCGTACTTCCTGAGCTTGTAGCGGGCGGAGCCGAACGCGCCCGAGGGCGTGTGTCTGAGCGCGCGGATGTCGGCGGCACTCTCGAGGCTGGTATCGATCAGGTCCTCGGTGAGGGCGCCGAGGATGCCGTGGCGGCCGGCGTAGAGCTTGCCGATCCGGCCCTTGTGCTTGCGGGCTGTCTCGATGACGCCGCAGGCCGAGGCGTTGATGACGGCGGTGACGCCCCCTGACTGGGCGTAGAAAGCGTTACGCGGCGGGGTCTTCGACTTCATGCGGGCTCCCGAAAATTTCATGGTTATCTGAGACTTAGCTTGAGCTGGCAGGCGCGTAGCATAACCCATGCGATGCGGCTGGCGCGTCCGTATACGGCGAATGTCCGATTGGCGCAGGCCTGGGATTTCGGTAGGGTGCCGCCTCCCGATTCGGTCCGTGGATGGCAACGATGAGACTCGTACTGCTCGGCGCACCCGGTTCAGGCAAGGGCACCCAGGCTCAGAAGCTGCGCGACGACAAGGGGATTCCCCAGGTGTCCTCGGGCGACCTGCTGCGGGACGCGGTGGCCCGGGGCACCGATCTCGGCAAGCGCGCGAAGGTGGCGATGGACGCCGGCGAGCTGGTCTCAGACGAGATCGTGCTCGGGCTGATCCGCGAGCGCCTCGGGCGGCCGGACGCGGCCCGGGGATTCATTCTCGACGGCTATCCACGCAACGTCGCCCAGGCGGGCGCGCTCGATGCGCTGCTCGCGGAGCTCGGTCAGCCGATCGACGCCGTGGTGCTGATGGAGGTGGATTCCAAGGCGCTGTTCCAGCGGCTCACGGGCCGCCGGAGCTGCCCGAAGTGCAGCAAGGTGTTCAACGTGTTCAGCTCGCCGTCCCCGAATGGCGATCGGTGCGACAACCACCCGGGCGAAGAGGCTCCGCTCCTCGTGCAGCGTGCCGACGACAAGGAAGACGTGATCGCCAACCGGCTCAAGGTCTACGAGGCGCAGACTCGGCCGCTCGTCGAGCACTACCAGTCGCGAGGCCTGCTCAGGGTCGTGAACGCCGGCCAGCCGGTCGAGAAGGTGTACGCGGAGTTCCTGCTCGCCGCGGAAAAATAGGAAATCGGTGCCTGGCACCTAATTCTTCAGCAGCTTCTCGCCGATCACCGCGCGACGCCAGCCGCGTAGCAGCGCCGACTCCGGCCGGTCCCTGAACACCAGCGCCTCGACGTCGCGCCGGGTCGCGATCACCTCCGGGCTCAGGCCGAGCGCCGCGGCCTCCTCGCGCACGATCTGCTGCAGCCGGGACACCCGCGCGTTCTCCTCCGGCGAGGGGCGCTCCGATGGCGGCGTGAAGCTGTCTGCGGCCGTCGACTCGATGGCCGAGCGGATGAGCGCGACCAGTTCCTCGCCGCGCTTGCGGACGACGGACGGCGGCAGCGAGCGTATCTCCTCCAGGTCGGTGACGGACTGGGGCGCCCGGGTCGCGAGTGCATAGAGCGTCTCGTCGGTCAGTATCCAGCCCCTCGGCTTGTCCGCTTCGATGGCCCGCTGCTCGCGCCAACCCGCGATCGCCCGCGCAGCCGCCTGCTCCCGCGGGCGCAGCCGCCCGAGTCCCTTGAGCCGTCGCCAGGCGTCATCCGGGTCGGTGCGATAGAGCGCAGGGTCCTCGAGCGCCGCCGCGTCCTCCGCGACCCACGCCGTGCGTCCCCTGGCCTCCAGCGCCGCGGCGAGTTCGGTGTGAAGCACGAGCAGGTGATGCACGTCGTCCGCCGCGTAAGCGAGCTGCGCGGGGGTCAACGGCCGACGTGACCAGTCGGTGCGGGTCTGGGCCTTGTCGATGGAGTGTCCGAGTTGCCGCGCGACGAGCTCGGCGTATCCCACCTGCGGCGGGAACCCGAGCATCGATGCCGCGACCTGCGTGTCGAACACCGGTGCCGGCACGGGCCGGCCGCCGAGTTGCAGGACCTCGAGGTCCTGGCGGGCCGCGTGCAGGATCTTGAGCTTCGTGCGGTCGGCGAGCACCTCGTACAGCGCGTCGAGGGCGAGGCCCGCAAGCGGATCGACGAGGAAGCAGTCCGTGTCCGTCGCGACCTGCACCAGACAAAGCTGCGGGTAGTAGGTCTTCTCCCGCATGAATTCCGTGTCGACGGCGAGTCGCGACGCCGACTGCAGCCGGAAAATGGCGGTGTCGAGCTGATCCTGGGTGGTGACGAACCTGGCGTCGCGCATGCGGCCTCGTGCCTGCGTGTAGAATTCCGGCTCCCGGGCCCCGCCGCGTGCCGACCTTGCAGCAGTTCCTCAGGATCTTCCTCGACATCGTACTCTGGCGGAAGGGCCCGCAGGACCTGCCCACGTCCACCCTGCTGGTGTGGCTCACGCTCGCCGCCTACGTCGCCGTGAGCGCCGTGCAGCTCGCGCTGCTCGGCGAGGGCGGGTTCGTCTGGTTCTTCTTCCTGGTCGTCGATCCGTTGCTGCTCGCGGCCTGGGTCTGGCTGGTGCTCAGGGTCTTCGGCCGGCTCGAGCGCTACCCGCAGGCGCTCTCCGCCGTGTTCGGCACCGGCGCGCTGCTCGGCCTCGTGGCCTACCTGCCGCTGCAGATGCTCGTCACCGGCCTCGGTTTCGCGCCGACTTCGGGCGTCGCGCAGGCGGTCAGCCTCCTGCTGGTCGTCATGTTCGCACTCGTCACGGGTCGCATCGTGAAGCTCGCCACCGATTCGAGCCTGTTCACCGGCATCGCGGTCGCGCTCACCTATTTCTTCGTGATCAACACGCTCGTCGGCGTCGTGATCGGCGCGGGATCCTGACATGCACCTGCACATCATCGGCATCTGCGGCACGTTCATGGGCGGCATCGCCGCCATGGCGCGCGCCGCCGGTCACAGGGTCACCGGGTCCGACCGCAACGTCTACCCGCCGATGAGCACGCAGCTCGCGGCGCTCGGCATCGACGTGATCGAGGGCTACCAGCCCGACCAGGTGAAGCTCGAGCCCGACGTGTTCGTGATCGGCAACGTGATGAGCCGGGGCAACCCGCTCGTCGAGGCCGTGCTCGACAGCGGGCGGCCCTACGAGTCGGGACCGGAGTGGCTCGCGCGTAACGTGCTGCGCGGGCGCTGGACGCTCGCGGTCGCGGGCACCCACGGCAAGACGACGACCTCGAGCCTGCTCACCTCGATCCTCGAGCACGCGGGCCTCGAGCCCGGCTTCCTCGTGGGCGGCGTACCGCTCGACTTCAAGGTGAGCGCGCGGCTCGGCGCGGGCCGGCACTTCGTCGTGGAAGCCGACGAATACGATACCGCGTTCTTCGACAAGCGCGCGAAGTTCGTGCACTACCGGCCGCGGACTGCGATCCTGAACAACCTCGAGCACGACCACGCGGACATCTACCCGGACGTCGCCACGATCCAGAAGCAGTTCCACCTGCTCCTGCGCACCGTGCCGGGCAGCGGGCGGCTCATCGTGAACGGGGCGGACCGCAATCTCGCCGAGGTGCTCGGGATGGGCTGCTGGACGCCGGTCGAGCGCTACGTCTCCGACCGATCGGTCGAGGCGGAGTGGTCCATTGACGCGGATCCGGCCTCGGCGTGGGCGCGATTCACCGTGTACCGAGGCGATCGCCGCGTGGGGGACGTGGAGTGGGGGCTGCTCGGGCGCCACAACGCGGAGAATGCGGTCGCGGCGCTCGCGGCCGCGCATCATGCGGGCGTCGAGGAAGCCGCCGGCATCGACGCGCTCTGCCGCTTCCGCGGCGTGCGCCGGCGGCTCGAAGTCCGCGGCGTCGTCGACGGTGTGGTGGTGTACGACGACTTCGCGCACCACCCCACGGCCGTTGCGAGCACGCTCGCCGGGGTGCGGCTCAAGGCGGGCGCCGGGCGGGTCATCGCGGTGCTCGAGCCGCGCTCGAACACGATGAAGCTCGGCACGCACAAGGCCGCCCTCACCGAGTCACTGCGCGGCGCGGATCGCGTGTTCGTCTACAAGTCCCCCGAGGTGAAGTGGGACGTCGCGGACGCGATGGCACCGCTCGGCGCCCTGGCGGTCGTGCACGACGACCTCGCGCGCCTGACGGCGGCGATCGTCGGCGAGTCCCGCCCCGGCGACCAGCTGGTGCTGATGAGCAACGGCTCCTTCGGTGGGCTCCACGAGCGGCTGCTCGAGGCACTGAAGGCGCGAAGCGCCGCCTGACCATGCATAATCGGGCGCATGTCGGCCCGGCCTTCCTACCGCGATGCGATCGCGCTCGCCATGACCGGCGCCTCGGGCGCCCAGTACGGTCTGCGCCTGCTCGAGCGCCTGCTGGCCGCGGGCGAGCGTGTCTACCTCATGCTGTCGAAGCCCGCGCAGGTCGTGATCGGCTCCGAGACCGACCTCAAGCTGCCGGGACGCGCGGCGGAAATCGAGCGCTACCTCGCCGGGATCTACGGCGGGGCGACCGGGCAGTTGTCCCTGTTCGGCCCAGAGGAGTGGACCTCACCTCTTGCGAGCGGTTCGGCGACGGCGCGCGCGATGGTCGTGTGCCCGTGCAGCATGGGCACCGTCGCGAGCCTCGCGCAGGGCGCGAGCCGCACGTTGATCGAGCGCGCGGGCGACGTGATGCTCAAGGAGCGCCGTCCATTGATCGTGGTGCCGCGCGAGACGCCGTTCTCGACGATACACCTCGAGAACCTTCTGCGCCTGTCGCAGGCTGGGGCCCTGATACTGCCTGCGAGCCCGGGTTTCTATCACCGCCCGTCCCGCGCGGAGGATCTCGTCGACTACATCGTCGCGCGCGTCCTCGACCACCTCGGCGTCGAGCACGGGCTCGGGCCGCGCTGGGGCGTTGACGAACCGGCCTGAGGCGTGATGAGCGAAGAGATCCCGCTCTTCCCGCTCAACACCGTGCTGTTCCCAGGCGGGCCGCTGCCGCTCAGGATCTTCGAGGCGCGCTACATCGACCTCGTGAAGCGCTGCCTGCGCGAGGATTGCGGATTCGGCGTGGTGCTGATACGCGAGGGCGTCGAGGCGGCCGGTCCCGCGCAGACCTTCGACGTCGGCACGTACGCCCGCATCGTCGATTTCTCGCAGCAGCCGGACGGACTGCTCGGCATCCGCGCGCTCGGTCAGGCTCGCTTCCGCATCCTCGAGCGTCGGCGGGCGCGTGACGGCCTCAACCTCGCCGGCGTCGAGTGGCTGCCGCCCGAATTGCCGCTGCCGCTGCCGGAGGAGTTCGCGGAACTCGGGCCGGCGGTCGACGCGGCGCTGACCCAGCTCGGCGACCCCTACCTCGACCTCGAGCGCCGGCCGGACGACGCCGCGTGGGTGGCGGGGCGGCTGGCGGAGATCCTGCCGGTGCCGACCGTGCACAAGCAGCACTGCCTCGAGCTCGAGGATCCCGTCGAGCGACTGCGCTACCTGCGGCCCATGTTCGAGATCGGTTACCGGTGACGGGCCCGTTGAAATTCCTCTTCGTCCCGGTGTCCGGTCCGGGCGGGGCGGGCGAGTACTTCCGATCCCTGGCCGTCGCCCGCTCGCTCGAGCGTCGCTGGCCCGGCTGCGCGATCCGCTTCGTCGTGAGCCGCGACGCGCCGTACGCACGCGACGCACCCTACCCGGTGTCGCTCGTGAATCGCTCGCCGACCTATGAGACGGGCGAGGTGCGCTCGATCCTCGAGCGGGAGCGTCCGGACGTGGTGGTCTTCGACAGCTCGGGTCGCGTCGCCCAGTACCGCACGGCGCGGCAGGTCGGGGCGCGAGTCGTGTTCGTGAGTTCCCGCGCCACGACGCGCCGCAAGGGGTTCAGGTTGAGACGCATGCGCTGGCTCGACCAGCACTGGATCGCGCAGCCGCGAATCCTGGGCGGTGGCCTCGGTGCGGGCGAGCGGCTGCGGCTGCGTCTCGCGCCCGGCTGCGAAGTCGAATTCCTCGAGGTGCTGCACGAGCCCGTCGATGAGCCGGGCACGCGCGCATTGCAGGAACGTCTGGGCCTCGAGCCCGGCCGGTACGTGCTCGTGTGCCCGGGCGGCGGCGGGGTCTTCAATGGGCGCGTCGATGCGACGCCCGACTACTACGCCGCCAGCTGCCGCATCGCGGCCGAATGCGGGCTCCCGGTCGTGGCGGTGCTCGGACCGCGCTTCGTGCCGCCCGAGCCGTCGCCACCGCGCGTGCACGTGCTCGACACGCTGCCCAACTCGCAGCTGATGGGCATGCTGCGCGACGCGCGCGTCGGCGTAGTCAACGGTGGCAGCCTGCTCCTGCAGGCCATCGCGCAGCGCACGCCCTGCGTCGCGGCCCCCATCGCCGAGGACCAGCCCGCCCGGATCGCGAGCTGCGCGAAGGCCGGTCTCGTGCGTCCCGCCGGTCTCGACGCGTCGGCACTGGCAGAGGGGGCGCGGGAACTGCTCCATGACGAGGCCGGGCGTGCCGCGCTGCGCCGGCGCATGGAGGCGTCAGGGCTCCGCAACGGCGTGGATGTCGCCGTCGATGCCGTGGCGCGTCTCGTGAGGGCCCCGCTGGCCCCGCCTGGCCCCGGCACGCGTCAGGCCCCGGGGCGCCTGCGCATCATGCAGGTGATCCTGTCGAGCGGCTTCGCGGGTTCCGAGCGCGCCGCGGCGGAGGCGTGCAATGCGATGTGCGCCCGTCACGACGTCGCCGCCGTGATCCGCAGCGACCACCGCAGCGCGGGCGGAGCGAGCATCCGGGATCACCTCGATCCACGCGTGCAGGTCATCGAAGTGCCGCCGGGCTTGTGGTGGACGCGGCGTCAGGTGGCGGAGGCCATCTGCAATTGGCGGCCCGACGTGATCCACACGCACCTGCGACGCGGCACCCGCTTCGTGGCTCAGATCGCGGCGGGCCCGGTGCACTTCTGCACACTGCACCTGTCGCTCAACGGCCCCCACTACCTGCGCACCGACGGCCTGTTCTGCATCTCGGAGTGGCAGCTCGGCACGGTCCCGACCAGATATCGAGGGCGCGTGTTCCTGCTGCCGAACTCGCTCGTGCCGCAGTCGCGCCTCGACGCCGCGCAGGTGAGCCGCCTGCGCGCGGAGTTCGGCGCTGGCGAGGGCGACCTCGTCGTGGGCGGCGTAGGCCGGCTCGCCTGGAGCAAGGGTTTCGACCTGCTCGTCCAGGCGTTCGAGGCGGCCGCGCTTTCGAACGGGCGCCTCGTCATCGTGGGCGAGGGCCGCGAGCGCGACCGGCTGCAGCGGCTGGCGGGTCCGAATGTGGTGCTGGCCGGCTTCCGCCAGGATGCGAAGGACCTCTACCAGGCGTTCGACCTGTTCGTGAGCCCGTCGCGCACGGAGCCGTTTGGACGCGTGATCGTCGAGGCCCTCGATGCCGGCACGCCGGTGATCGCCACCGACGCGCTCGGGCCCCGCGACATCGCGCGGCGCTTCCCGATCGAGCTCGTGACGGTCGGGGACGTCGACGCCCTCGCCACGGCCATTCGCCGCGCGGCGGAACGCCCCCGGGAGCGCCTGAACCTCGACCTCTCGGAATTCCACGTCGAGCGCATCGCGGAACGCATGCTGGATGCGTACCGCGAGGTGCTGGCGAGCCGGCCTGCGGTGCGTCGCTGAACCTGATCGTCCGGGACCGAGCGCTCAGAGCCGCGCGAACACACGCGCCGCCGCGGCGATCGTCGCGTCGATCTCCACGTCGGTGTGCGACGCCGAGACGAAGCCGGCCTCGAACGCCGACGGCGCGAGGTACACACCCTCGTCCAGCATGCCGTGGAAGAAGCGCTTGAAGCGCTCGACGTCGCAGGCCGTGGCCTCGGCGTAGGTGTTGACCTGCGGGGCGGAGGTGAAGAAGAGCCCGAACATGCCGCACACGTGGTTGGTCGAGAGCGGCACCCCCGCCTGCTGCGCGGCCGCCCTCAGCCCGCCCACGAGGCGATCGGTCTGCGTGGCGAGGCGCGCGTGGAATCCGGGTGCGCTGACGCCCTCGAGCGTCGCGAGGCCGGCCGCCATCGCCACCGGATTCCCCGACAGCGTGCCCGCCTGGTAGACCGGGCCGAGCGGTGCGATGTGCTCCATGATGTCGCGGCGCCCGCCGAACGCTCCCACCGGCATCCCGCCGCCGACGATCTTGCCGAGCGTCGTGAGGTCCGGCCGGACGTCGTAGAGCTCCTGCGCGCCGCCGCGCGCAACGCGAAAGCCGGTCATCACCTCGTCGAAGATCAGGACCGCGCCGTGCTTCGTGCACTCCTCGCGCAACGCCTCGAGGAACCCGGGTACGGGCGGGATGCAGTTCATGTTGCCGGCCACGGGCTCGACGATCACGCAGGCGACTTCGGCGCCGATCCCGGCGAAGGCCGCGCGCACCTGGTCCGCGTCGTTGTACTGGAGCGTGATCGTGTGGGCCGCGAGTTCAGCCGGCACGCCGGGCGACGTCGGCACGCCGAGGGTGAGCATGCCCGAGCCCGCCTTCACGAGCAGCGAATCGGAGTGCCCGTGGTAGCAGCCTTCGAACTTGATGATCTTGTTGCGCTTCGTGAACCCGCGCGCGAGGCGGATGGCGCTCATCGTCGCCTCCGTGCCCGAGCTCACCATGCGCACGAGCTCGATCGACGGCACGAGCTCGATGATCTTGCGCGCGACGACGGTCTCCAGCGCGGTCGGCGCCCCGAACGAGAGCCCGTCCGCCGCCGTCTCCTGCACCGTGCGGATCACGACAGGATCCGCATGGCCGAGGATCATCGGACCCCAGGACCCGACGTAGTCGATGAACTGGCGGCCGTCCGCGGCCCAGACGTGCGGGCCCTTCGCCCTGGCGAAGAAGATCGGTTCGCCGCCGACCCCGCGGAACGCGCGCACCGGCGAGTTCACGCCACCGGGAATGACCTTGCAGGCTTCTGTGTACAGGCTCACGGACGGGCTCCAGGGCAGACGGCGGCTGCGTAGTCTAGCAAGCGCTCCTGCGCAGCCCGTACCATGTGTGCGACCCCGGCCCGGAGAGCGGCATGAATTCCTGGATCTGCCTGAACTGCGGCTTCGTGTACGACGAGTCGCGGGGCCTGCCCGAGGCCGGCATCGCGCCCGGCACGGCCTGGGCGGACGTGCCCGAGGACTGGGCCTGCCCCGATTGTGGCGCGCCGAAGTCCTCCTTCGAGATGGTCGAGCTGTGAGCGGGCGAGGACCACTCCGTTGAACGTCGCGCCGCTCGCCTACCTGCTCGCCATGACCGGGAGCGCGCTCGGCGGCGGCGCGCGGCTCTACGTCTCGACGCTCGTGTCGCGCAGCCTCGGCACTGAATTTCCGTGGGGTACGCTCGCCGTGAACGTGGCCGGCTGCCTGCTCGTGGGGGTGCTCGGCGCGCTGTTCGCGCCACCCGGCCGCATGCACGATCTGCAGGAGCTGCGCGTGTTCCTCGTCGTCGGGATGCTCGGCGGATTCACGACCTTCTCCGCCTTCTCGCTCGAGGCGCTGATGCTCCTGCAGCGCGGACAGGCGGCGGCCGCGGCGGGTTACGTGGCGGCGTCGGTCGCCGGGTGCCTGCTCGCCGTCTGGGTCGCCTATTCGATTGCGAGCGCTGCGCTGCGCTGAGTCGCGTCTACTGCTGGACCGCCTCGAAGCCGCGCTCTTCCAGGAGCTCGATGACGCTGTCCTCGCCCACCAGGTGCAGTGCGCCCACGACGACGAGGTAGTCGTCGCGATCATCCAGCAGATCGACGAGCGGTCCGATCCACGCGCGGTTGCGGTCGACGGTCAGCCGGCGGTAGAGGTCCGGGAATTCCTCGAACTCGCCGGACAGCAGTTCGGCGAGGCGTTTCACGTCCCCGTGGCGCCAGGCCTCCACCAGTTCGGCGACCTGCGCGTCGATCTGGTCCGATTCCTCGAGCGTCATCATCAGGAATCGCTTCTGCAGCGGCAGCGGCATCTCCGCCAGCATGGCGAACTGCCCGGCGGTGGTCTCGAGGCCGCGGATCGGCTTGTCGTCGCCGGCCGCACGTGTCGCCAGTATCTGCTCGATCCCGAGTTCGGGGGAGAACCCGCGTTTCGCGAGCTCCAGCTGCAGGATCGTCGTGGCGACGAACCAGGGCGCGAACGAATCGACGAGCGCGAGATCGAGCCCCGCTGCACGGGCCCGGGCGTTGATTTCGTCGTAATCCGCTCCGAGGACGCTGCGCAGCGACTCTCCCGCCGGCAGCACGGCGAGACGCTGCGTCTCCGCGAGCATCCTCATCGGATCGGTTTCGCGTGTATCGTCGAGGTCGATCTCCATCACCAGCTGCTCCGCGTCCTCGTAGGCGCGCTGCGCGGCCTCGGGCAGGCCGCCGTCCTGCGGTCGCAGCAGGTGAACGGACCCGAGCAGGTAGACCGTGTTGTGCCGGCCCTGCACGGACCACAGCACGTGCTTGTCGCGCGCGAGGCCGGCGGCTGGCGCGAGCAGCACCGCAAGACAGAGCAGGGTGACCGGAAGGCGGCTCATCGGCGTTCGTACTCCTCCAGCCACACGACCTCGGTGGCAATCCCGCCGTCGTCGTGCAGGTCGATCACGCGGTAGCCCGGCGGCCGGTCGTCGATGACGAAGCCCGGATCGCGAGGCCTGAACTGCATGCAGGTGGCGGGCGTGCACATGAAACGCGCTCCATCGCGGAATAGGTCGAGCGACTGGTGCGCGTGGCCCCAGGCGATGCCGCGCACGTTCTCACGGCCGTCGATGGCGGCGAGGAACGCCTCGGCGTCGGCGAGTCCGAGCGCGTCGAGGCCGCGGGCCTCCATCGTCACGGGCGGATGGTGCAGGCAGATCAGCACGTGCCGGTCGCGCAGGCGCTCGAGTTCGTCCCCGAGCTGCTGCAGCGCCTGCGGCCCGAGGCGGCCTTCGCCGGCGCCGGAGACCTCGAACGAGGTGTCGAGCAGGACGACGGCCCACCGTCCCGCGATTCTCGTCCCGCCGACCTGGAAGGGAGCTGACGGGAACCGTCGGCGCAGTTCGCCCGGCAGGTCGTGATTGCCGGGAATGAGCAGCACGGGCGCGCCGAGGTCCGCGAACAGCAGTTCGAGCGCGCCGTAGCCGCCGGGGTCGTCCTGCACCAGGTCGCCGGTGACGGCGATCAGGTCCGCGGGGAGGAAGCGGGCACGGGCGCTTTCGAGGCACGCCTGCAGGCTCGCGAGCGTGCGCGTGCCGCGCAGGGTTCCCTGCGGGTCGCTGAAGAGGTGCGTGTCCGTGAACTGCAGTAGCCGGAGCATCGGGCGGACCGGATTTGATTTTTCGACAGTATCGCGGACGATACGTTCAAACGCGACGACGGGCTGCCCGCATGTCCAATCGTACGATCTCGCTCACGGATTCACTCCACGACTACCTGCTCGAAGTCTCGCTTCGGGAGTCCGGCCTGCTGCGCCGGCTCCGCGAGGAGACGGCGGCGGACCCGCAGGCGCGGATGCAGATCTCGCCGGAGCAGGGGCAGTTCATGGCATTGCTTGCGCGTCTCGCCGGCGCGCGGCGCTGCATCGAGGTGGGCGTGTTCACGGGTTACTCGTCGCTTTGCGTGGCATCGGCGATGCCGGATGATGGCCGCATCCTCGCCTGCGACGTGAGCGAGCACTGGACCTCGATCGCGCGCCGCTACTGGGCGGAGGCAGGGGTGGACCACAAGATAGACCTGCACCTCGCCCCGGCCATCGAGACGCTCGATGCACTCTGCGCGGCGGGCGAGGGCGGGTCCTACGACTTCGTCTTCATCGATGCCGACAAGGCGGGCTACGTCGCGTACTACGAGCGTGCCCTGTCGCTGCTGCGCCCGGGCGGTCTCATCGTCGTCGACAACACCCTGTGGGGCGGCCGCGTGGCCGATCCCGAGGTCGCCGACGAGGACACCGTCGCTCTCAGGCACTTCAACGAGCACCTGCACCGCGACGCGCGAGTCGACCTGAGCCTGGTGCCGATCGGTGACGGGCTGACGCTCGCGCGCAAGCGCTGACCGCTAGTACCGGTAGTGATCCGGCTTGTACGGTCCCTGTACCGGCACGCCGATGTAGTTCGACTGCTCCTGCGTGAGGTCCGTGAGCCGAACGCCGATGCGCTCGAGGTGCAGTTTCGCGACCTTCTCGTCGAGGTGCTTCGGCAGCACGTACACCTGCTTCTGGTACTTCGCGCCATGGCGGTAGAGCTCGATCTGCGCCAGCACCTGGTTCGTGAACGAGTTCGACATCACGAACGACGGGTGACCGGTGCCGCAGCCGAGGTTCACGAGGCGGCCCTCGGCGAGCACGATCAGGCGGCGGCCGTCGGGGAACACGACGTGGTCCACCTGCGGCTTGATGTTCTCCCAGCGGTACTGCTTCAGCGACGCGATGTCGATCTCGCTGTCGAAGTGGCCGATGTTGCACACGATCGCCTGGTGCTTCATGCGCTTCATGTGATCGTGGGTGATCACGTTGAGGTTGCCCGTGGCGGTCACGAAGATGTCGGCCTTGTCGCAGGCATCTTCCATGGTCACGACCTTGTAGCCTTCCATCGCGGCCTGCAGCGCGCAGATCGGGTCGATCTCGGTGACCCACACCTGGGCCGAGAGCGCGCGCAGCGACTCGGCGGAGCCCTTGCCGACGTCGCCGTAGCCGCAGACGACGGCGACCTTGCCCGCGACCATGACGTCGGTCGCGCGCTTGATCGCGTCCACCAGCGACTCGCGACAGCCGTACAGGTTGTCGAACTTCGACTTCGTGACCGAATCGTTGACGTTGATCGCCGGGAACGGCAGTTGCCCCTTCTTCGCGAACTCGTAGAGGCGCTTCACGCCCGTGGTGGTCTCCTCGGTCACGCCCTTGATCTCGGCGAGGCGCTGCGAGTACCAGCCCGGCTGCGTCTCGAGGCGCTTCCTGATCGAGGCGTAGAGCGAGGTCTCTTCCTCGTTCGTGGGCTTTGAGATGACCGACGGATCCTTCTCGGCGCGCGAACCGAGCATGAGGAGCAGCGTCGCGTCGCCGCCGTCGTCGAGGATCATGTTGGCGTGCTGGCCGCCCGGCCACTCGAAGATGCGGTGGGTGTATTCCCAGTACTCGTCGAGCGTCTCGCCCTTGACCGCGAAGACCGGCGTGCCGCCGGCTGCGATCGCCGCCGCGGCGTGATCCTGGGTCGAGTAGATGTTGCACGACGCCCAGCGCACGTCCGCCCCGAGCGCCTTTAGGGTCTCGATGAGCATCGCGGTCTGGATGGTCATGTGCAGCGAGCCCGCGACGCGGGCGCCCGCGAGCGGCTTCGCAGCCTCGAACTCCTTGCGGATCGCCATGAGGCCGGGCATCTCGGTCTCGGCGATCGCCATTTCCTTGCGGCCCCAGTCGGCGAGCGACAGGTCGGCCACGACGTAATCAGGGGCCTCTGCGGTCGAAATGACAGCGTTCATCGATCGGTCCTCTCGTTGACCGTGATGGTTCGGGCGGGATTCGATATTGGATCCGCTCGCCCGGCCTCCACGGAGGTCAGCGAGCGCGGTTGGGGTTACCCAAGTGCCTGAGCCTGGCGGGCAGACGGCCCGTTGCAGCGCTCCTCAGGCGGTGACGGATTGTGCCCCGGCGGGGCGGGGAGAGCAAGGGAAAGGGGGGTAATGATCAGGGGGTAGGGGGTAGTGGAAGAAGTGCGGCCGCAACCCCGGCGGAGCCGAGCCTCTTTCACTATCCCCTACCCCCTGATCATTACCCCCTTCTCCTCAGACCCCCGCGTCCTTCCTGAGCGCCTCGGCCTTGTCGGTCTTCTCCCACGTGAAAGCGGTGAAGGCCTCGCTCTTCTCGACGCGCTTGCCGCCGATCGTTTCCTTCCACTTGTAGGTCATGTGGACGGGCTCGCGGCCGAAGTGCCCGTAGGCGGCCGTCGCGCGGTACATCGGGTGCACGAGGTCGAGCATCTTCACGATGCCGTAGGGGCGCAGGTCGAAGTGGGCGCGGACGAGCGTCTCGAGCCGCTCCTGGCTCACCTTGCCGGTGCCGAAGGTCTCGACCGTGATCGAGGTCGGCTGGGCCACGCCGATCGCGTAGGAGACCTGGATCTCACAGCGGTCTGCGAGGCCCGCGGCGACGAGGTTCTTCGCGACGTAACGCGCGGCGTAGGCGGCAGAGCGGTCGACCTTGGACGGGTCCTTGCCCGAAAAGGCGCCGCCGCCGTGGCGCGCCATGCCGCCGTAGCTGTCGACGATGATCTTGCGGCCGGTGAGGCCGCAGTCACCGACCGGACCGCCGATCTCGAACTTGCCGGTCGGGTTGATGTGGAACCTGGTGTCCTTCGTGAGCCATTCCTTCGGCAGGACGTGCTTGATGACGAGTTCCATCACCGCTTCGCGCAGGTCGGCCTGCTTCACGTCCGGATCGTGCTGCGTCGAGAGCACCACCGCGTCGAGACCGACGACCTTGCCGTCGACGTAGCGGCAGGTGACCTGCGACTTCGCGTCGGGCCGGAGCCACGGCAACAGGTGGCTCTTGCGCACCTCGGCCTGGCGCTCCACGAGCCGGTGCGCGTAGCAGATCGGCGCGGGCATGAGCGCATCGGTCTCGTTCGACGCGTAGCCGAACATCAGGCCCTGGTCGCCCGCGCCCTGTTCCTCCGGGTTGGACCGGTCCACGCCCATCGCGATGTCGGGCGACTGCTTGCCGATGATGTTCAGGACACCGCAGGTGCGGCCGTCGAAGCCAACCTGCGACGAGGTGTAGCCGATGTCGCAGATGACGCCGCGCACCAGTTCCTCGAGGTCGACCCAGGCCTCGGTCGTCACTTCGCCCGCCACGATGGCCACGCCGGTCTTGACCAGGGTCTCGCAGGCGACCCGGGCGCGCTTGTCCTGGGCCAGCATGGCATCGAGCACGGCGTCCGAGATCTGGTCGGCGACCTTGTCCGGATGGCCTTCTGAGACGGACTCGGAGGTGAACAGGTAACTGTTTGACATTAATCGGATTCCAGACACTCGAACGGGTGCGGGAGTATCCGTGTTTCGGGGCCGGGTTTCCACCTTGCAGGCCTTCCCGGGGGCTCGAAGGGCGTCCTGCGCCGGGAAAAATCCGTGCATGTGCGGCTTTGCAAAGCCGTGCGGGCGCGAGAGAAAATAGCCGACTCACCTCAGGGGTCCCCAATGCCCACCCGACGGCAGCTCGCGAACGCCATCCGTGCGCTCAGCATGGATGCGGTGCAGAAGGCCAACTCCGGCCACCCTGGCATGCCCATGGGCATGGCGGACATCGCCCAGGTCCTCTGGTGCGACCACCTGAGGCACAACCCGGGCAACCCGCGATGGGCCGACCGCGACCGCTTCGTGCTGTCGAACGGACACGGGTCCATGTTGCTCTATTCGATTCTGCACCTCACGGGCTATCCGCTCGGCATCGAGCAACTCATGGCCTTCCGCCAGTTCGGAGCTCACACAGCGGGCCATCCCGAGTTCGACCCGCACCTCGGTATCGAGACGACCACGGGTCCGCTCGGGCAGGGCGTGGCGAACGCGGTCGGAATGGCCCTCGCCGAGAAGATTCTCGCCGCGACGTTCAACCGGCCCGGGCACGAGGTCGTCGACCACCGCACCTGGGTGTTCCTCGGCGACGGCTGCCTGATGGAAGGCGTGTCGCACGAGGCGTGCTCGCTCGCCGGCACCCTCAAGCTCGGCAAGCTCACGTGCTTCTACGACGACAACGGCATCTCGATCGACGGCGAGGTACACGGCTGGTTCACCGACGACACGCCGAGGCGCTTCGAATCCTACGGCTGGCACGTCGTGCGCGACGTGGACGGCCACGACCCCGCGGCCATCGAGCGCGCGATCCAGGCCGCGAAGGCCGAGCCCGACCGCCCATCGCTCATCTGCTGCAAGACGATCATCGGCTGGGGATCGCCCAACAAGCAGGGCACCGAGGCGACGCACGGCGCCGCGCTCGGCGAGGCCGAGGTGGCCGCGACCCGCAAGCACATCGACTGGCCGTACGAGCCGTTCGTCGTGCCGGAGGAGATCCGCTCGGCGTGGGACGCCCGCGTGGCCGGGGCCCGCGCCGAGAAGTCCTGGCAGGAGCGCTACGCGGCGTACGCGCGGGCGTACCCGGAACTCGCCGCCGAGTTCGACCGTCGCATGCAGGGCGAGCTGCCCGCCGGGTGGCGCCAGGCAGTCGACGGCTTCGTCCGGGCGGCGCAGGACAAGCCGGCCGCGCTCGCGACGCGCTCGTCCTCGCAGAAGACGCTCGACGTGCTCGGGGCCGCGATTCCCGAGATGCTCGGCGGCTCGGCGGACCTGACCGGTTCGAACAACACGAACCACAAGGGCTCGAAGGCCGTCACGGGCGCCGACCTCGGCGGCAACTACCTGCACTACGGCGTGCGCGAGTTCGGGATGACGGCGATCATGAACGGGGTCGCCCTGCATGGCGGCTTCGTCCCTTACGGCGGCACGTTCCTGGTGTTCTCCGACTACGCGCGCAACGCCGTGCGCATGGCCGCGCTCATGAAGCAGCGCGTGATCCTCGTCTACACTCACGACTCGATCGGGCTCGGCGAGGACGGGCCGACCCACCAGCCGGTGGAGCACGTCGCAAGCCTGCGCCTGATACCGAACATGTGCGTCTGGCGCCCGTGCGACACGGTCGAGACGGCCGCTGCCTGGGCGTCGGCGGTCGAGCGCAGGGACGGGCCGACGAGCCTCATCCTGAGCCGCCAGGCCCTGCCGCCGATGGAGCGTTCCGCCGCTCAGGTGGCGGACGTGGCCCGCGGCGGTTACGTGCTCGTGGACAGCGGCAGCCAGCCCGAGTGCATACTGATCGCGACCGGCTCGGAGGTCGCGCTCGCCGTCGACTCGTCGAAGCGCCTCGCCGACGCCGGGCGCCGTGTCCGCGTCGTGTCGATGCCCTGCGCGGAGGTCTTCGACATGCAGCCGCAACACTACCGTGACAGCGTGCTCACGCCGGGCGTGCCGCGCGTCGCGATCGAGGCGGGTTCGCCCGAGAGCTGGTGGCGCTACGTCGGTCTCGGCGGCGCCGTCGTCGGCATGGAGTCGTTCGGCGCCTCGGCGCCCGCCAAGAAGCTTTTCGAGCACTTCGGTTTCACCCCGGACGAGGTCGTCCGCACCGTGGACCGGGTGCTCAGGTCCTGAGTTCCTTTCCTGGGAGGTCGAGTTATGACGATCAAGGTTGGCATCAACGGATTCGGTCGCATCGGTCGCATGGTGTTCCGCGCCGCGGCACGCGATTTCAAGGACATCGAGATCGTCGGCATCAACGACCTCCTCGATCCCGACTACCTGGCCTACATGCTGAAGTACGACTCGGTGCACGGCCGCTTCAAGGGCGACGTGTCGGTCGAGGGCAGCACGCTGGTGGTGAACGGGAGGAAGATCCGCCTCACCGCCGAGAAAGACCCCGCGGCGCTCAAGTGGAACGAGGTCGGCGCGGACGTCGTGGTCGAGTCGACGGGGCTGTTCCTCGACAAGGACACGGCCTCGGCCCACCTCAAGGCGGGCGCGAAGAAGGTGATCCTGTCGGCGCCGTCCAAGGACGACACGCCGATGTTCGTCTTCGGCGTGAACGACAAGACCTACGCCGGCCAGACGATCGTCTCGAACGCCTCCTGCACGACGAACTGCCTCGCGCCGGTGGCCAAGGTGCTGAACGACACCTGGGGCATCAAGCGCGGCCTCATGACCACGGTGCACGCCGCCACGGCGACGCAGAAGACCGTGGACGGCCCGTCGAAGAAGGACTGGCGCGGCGGCCGCGGCATCCTCGAGAACATCATCCCGTCCTCCACGGGCGCCGCCAAGGCGGTGGGCAAGGTCATCCCCGAACTCAACAAGAAGCTCACGGGCATGGCCTTCCGCGTGCCGACCTCCGACGTCTCGGTGGTCGACCTGACGGTGGAGCACTCCAAGCCGGCCAGGTACGAGGAGATCTGCGCGGCGATGAAGGCCGCCTCCGAAGGCCCGATGAAGGGCGTGCTCGGCTACACCGAGGAGAAGGTGGTGGCCACGGACTTCCGCGGCGAGAGCTGCACGTCGGTGTTCGACAAGGACGCCGGCATCGCCCTGGACGACACCTTCGTCAAGGTCGTGGCGTGGTACGACAACGAGTGGGGCTACAGCTGCAAGGTCCTGGAGATGGCCCGCGTCATCGCGAAGTGATTCGCGACCGGCCTGCATCCACCCCACAGACCTGACAGAAGGAGAGCACAGCATGGTGCGTGTCCTGCGCATGACCGACCTCGACCTCAAGGGCAAGCGCGTCCTGATCCGCGAGGACCTGAACGTTCCGGTCAAGAACGGAGTGGTCACGAGCGACGCGCGCATCCGCGCCTCGCTGCCGACCATCAAGGCAGCGCAGGCGGCGGGCGCCCGCGTGATGCTGATGTCGCACCTCGGCCGGCCCGAGGAGGGTGTCTACGCCGAGGAGTTCTCGCTCGCGCCGGTGGCGGCGAAGATCTCGGAGCTCCTCGGAGTGAAGGTGCGCTTCGAGAAGGACTGGCTGAACGGCGTCGCGTGCGAGCCGGGCGAGATCGTCCTCCTCGAGAACGTGCGCTTCAACAAGGGCGAGAAAAAGAACAAGGACGAACTCGCGCAGCGGATGGCGAAGCTCTGCGACGTGTACGTCATGGACGCCTTTGCCACCGCCCACCGAGCCGAGGCCAGCACGCACGGGGTCGGCAGGTTCGCGCCGGCCGCCTGCGCGGGCCCGCTGCTCACCGGCGAGCTCGAGGCGCTCGAGAAGGCGCTCGGCAGCCCGAAGCGGCCGCTCATCGCGATCGTCGGCGGCTCGAAGGTCTCCACCAAGCTCACCGTGCTCGAGAACCTGCTCGGCAAGGTCGACAAGCTGATCGTGGGCGGCGGCATCGCCAACACGTTCCTGGCCGCGGCGGGCCTGCCGATCGGCAAGTCGCTGCACGAGCCCGAGATGGTCGACATCGCGAAGGGCCTGCTCGAGCGGGCGAAGGCGGGCGGCGCGGAGATCCCGTTGCCGACCGACGTCGTCGTGGCGAAGGAGTTCGCGGCCTCGGCCGAGGCCGACGTGAAGCCCGCGGGCAGCGTCGCCGCGGACGAGATGATCCTCGACATCGGCCCCGACACCGCCGAGCGATTCGCCGGCGCGCTGAACGGTGCCGGGACGGTCGTCTGGAACGGGCCCGTGGGCGTCTTCGAGTTCGACCAGTTCGGCGAGGGTACGCGGATCATCGCCCAGGCCGTGGCACGCAGCCCGGCCTTTTCGATCGCCGGCGGCGGCGACACGATCGCCGCCATCGAGAAGTACGGCATCGGCCAGGACATCTCCTACATCTCGACTGCAGGCGGCGCGTTCCTCGAGTTCCTCGAGGGAAAGAAGCTCCCGGCCGTGGAGATGCTGGAGGCGCGGGCGGGGAAGTAGGTCCGGCCGTGGAAAGGGGGTAGTGACTAGGGGGTAGGGGGTAGTGAAGAGGCGCGCTGCTGCCATGCGCGCAGCCATGCTTCTTGCACTACCCCCTACCCCCTAGTCACTACCCCCTATTCTTCGTCACTATCCGCCAACCACGGGTCACCAGCCGCCCCATGCTCCGTCGCACCAAGATCGTCGCCACCCTGGGCCCGGCCACGGACGCACCGGGCGTCCTCGAAGACGTCATCCGCCGCGGCGCCGACGTCGTGCGCGTCAACTTCTCGCACGGCGAGCCGGACGACCACCGCAAGCGCGTCGAAGCCGTGCGGCGCGCCGCGGTGGCCGCCGGCAAGCATGTCGCGGTGCTCGGCGACCTGCAGGGGCCGAAGATCCGCATCGAGCGCTTCGCCGGCGGCCGGGCCGTGCTCGCGGAGGGCGAAGCCTTCGCGCTCGACCCTGCGATCGCAGAGTCGGATGGCACGGACCGCAGCGTTGGCATCACGTACAAGGACCTTGCCCGCGACGTGCAATCCGGCGACGAGCTGATCCTCGGCGACGGGCAGGTGGAGTTGCGGGTGACGAGCGTGCAGGGCGCGCGCGTCGAGTGCAGCGTCCTGACGGGGGGTGAGGTCTCGGACCACAAGGGGATCAACCGCCGCGGCGGCGGTCTTTCGGCGAAGGCGCTCACCGACAAGGACCGCGAGGACGTGCGGCTCGCGGCCGCGCTCGACGTGGACTATCTGGCGGTCTCGTTCGTGCGTCAGGCCGCCGACGTCGAGGAGGCCCGGGCACTCCTCAAGGCCGCGGGCAGCGACGCCCGGATCGTGGCCAAGATCGAGCGCAGCGAGGCGATCCCGCGCCTCGAAGAGATCATCAAGGCGAGCGACGCGGTGATGGTCGCGCGTGGCGACCTCGGCGTGGAGGTCGGCTACGCGCAGCTCACCGGCCTGCAGAAGCGCATCCTGCACCTCGCGCGGAGCCTCGATCGCGTGACGATCACGGCGACGCAGATGATGGAATCGATGATCCACAGCCCGGTGCCGACGCGCGCCGAGGTGTCGGACGTCGCCAACGCGGTGCTCGACGGCAGCGACGCCGTGATGCTCTCGGGCGAGTCGGCCGTCGGAAAGTACCCGGGCCGTGCGGTCGAGGCCATGGCCGAGGTGATCGAAGGTGCCGAGAAGTACCAGCTCGCCCGCACGCGCGACCGCGACCGATTCGAGGGTCGCGTCTCGGAGTTCGCGCAGGCCATCGCGCACGCCGTGATGTTCACGGCGAACCACATGGACCTCGAGGCCATCGTGGCCCTGACGGAGTCCGGCTCGACGCCGCTGTGGATGTCGCGCATCCGCTCCGACATCCCGATCTTCGCGTTCACGCGGCACGAGCGCACCCAGCGCCGGGTGGCCCTCTATCGCGGTGTCTACCCGATCCCCTTCGACATCACCGGCACCGAGCCCGCCGCGCTCTACCGCGCGATCTCGAAGGAACTGCTCGATCGCGGCCACGTCAAGCCGGGCGACGAGATCGTGCTGACGCTCGGCGAGTTCTCCGGTGTGTCGGGCGGCACCAACACGATGAAGCTCCTGCGCGTCGAGGACTGACGCGCTTCGCGAGGGCGGGCTTCAGCGGCAGGATCAGCGAGTCAGCCAGCCGCCGTCGACCGGCATGATCGCGCCGTGCATGTAGTCGGAGGCCGCTGAGGCCAGGAACACCGCCGGCCACGCGAGGTCTGAGGGCTCGCCCCAGCGCCCCGCCGGGATGCGCCCGAGGATCTCGCGGCTGCGGCTGGCGTCCGCGCGCAGGGCCTCTGTGTTGGCCGTGGCAAAGTAGCCGGGCGCGATCGCGTTGACGTTGATGCCGCGGGCCGCCCACTCGTTGGCGAGCAGGCGCGTGAGGCCGGCCACGCCGCTCTTGCTGGCGGTGTAGGAGGCGACGCGGATGCCGCCCTGGAAAGACAGCATCGAGGCGACGTTGATGATCTTGCCGCGCTGCCCGGCCGCCAGCACGTGCCGCGCGAAGGCCTGCGACATGAAGAAACAGGCCTTCAGGTTGACGTCGATCACGTCGTCCCAGTCCTGCTCCGAGAACTCCGTGGCATCCGCGCGCCGTATGATGCCCGCGTTGTTGACCAGGATGTCCGCGCGACCCAGTGAGCGCACCGATTCCGCCACGATGCCCGCGTAATCCGCACCCTGGCCGAGCGTTGCCGCGATCGCGTGCAGCCGGCGTCCCTGGGCGGTCACGGCGGCCGCGGTTTCGGCCGGATTGCCAGGCCCGATCGACACGATGTCCGCGCCGGCGGCCGCGAGGCCGACGGCCATGCCCTGGCCGAGTCCGCTGTTGCCGCCAGTGACCAGCGCGACGCGGCCCGCGAGCGAAAACGCCTGGAGCCCGCCCGTCATCGCAGGGTCTCCATCGGCACGCCCGCCATGTCGCGGTAGTCGATGTTCTCGCCCCCCATCGCCCAGATGAACGTGTAGTTCGAGGTGCCGCAACCGGTGTGGATCGACCAGGGCGGCGACATCACGGCCTGCTCGTTCGCGACGACGATGTGTCGCGTCTCGTGAGGCTCGCCCATGAAGTGGAACACGCGGGCATCCGGCTTCAGGTCGAAGTAGAAGTAGGTCTCCGAGCGCCGCTCGTGGCGATGGCAAGGCATGGTGTTCCACACGCTGCCTTCCTTCAGCATCGTGAGCCCGAGCAGCAGCTGCGCGGAGCGGCACACCTCGGGGTCGACGTACTTGTAGATGACCCGCTCGTTCGACGTCGCCGGCGAGCCCATCGGCATCGGCTTGGCATCGGCGATGGTGACCTTCACGGTCTCGTAGCGCGCGTGCGCCGGGGTGCTGACGAGGTAAAAGCGCGCGGGATTCGTCCCGGCGATTGACTCGAACGTGACCCTGGCCGTGCCCATGGGCACGTACAGCCCGTCCCGCGGCGCCATGTCGAAGGCGACGTCGTCGACGGTGATGCGGCCGGGCCCGCCGATGTTGATCACCCCGAGTTCCCGCATCGCGAGGAACGGGCCCGTGGCGAGTCCGGGGCAGTTCTCGAGCGTGAGCGGCGCGGACGTCGGCAGGGCGCCGCCGATCACCATGCGCTCGACGTGATTGTGCGTGAGCGCGATCTCGCCTGGCACGAAGATCTCCGTCGCGAGGTAGTACGCACGCAGGCGCTCGGTGGACAGGCCGACGACCTGGTCCGGGTGAGTGGCGTGGCGCTTGTCGACTTTCATCGGTACGTCTCCGTGTTGGGCGCGCTAGCCGAGGCGGTAGGCGCGCTTGGGCAGGTGATAGGCGAGATCCGCGGCGACCTCGAGGGCCTCGTCCTCGGTGAGGCGGTGCTCGCCGACCAGCCTCGCCAGGTACGCCGCATCCACGCGCCGGGCAACGTCGTGGCGCGCCGGAATGGACAGGAACGCGCGCGTATCGTCGTTGAATCCGACCGTGTTGTAGAAGCCGGCCGTCTCGCTCGTCTGCTCGCGAAAGCGCATCAGCCCGTTCGGGCTGTCGTGGAACCACCAGGCCGGGCCGAGGCGCAGCGCCGGGTAGTGACCGGCCAGCGGCGCGAGTTCACGGCTGTAGGTGCTCTCGTCCAGCGTGAAGACGATCAGCGACAGCCGTGCCTCGTTGCCGAAGAGGTCGAGCAGCGGCTTGAGCGCGTGCACGTAGTTGGTCGCGGTGGGGATGTCTGCGCCGCGGTCGCGGCCGTAACGGTCGTGGATCCAGGCATTGTGGTTGCGGAACGAGCCCGGGTGGATCTGCATGACGAGCCCGTCGTCGAGGCTCATGCGCGCCATTTCGGTCAACATCTGGGCGCGGAAGAGTTCCGCGTCCTGCGCGGACACCCGTTCGTCGCGGACACGAACGAAGAGTGCCTCGGCCTCGCTGTTCGAGAGGTTCGCCGTTCTCGCGCTCGGGTGGCCGTGGTCGGTCGAGGTCGCACCCATGCGCCGGAAGTACTCCCGCCGCCGGCGATGGGCCGCCAGGTAGCCATCCCAGGTCTCGGTGTCCTCGCCCGTGAGGGAGGCGAGTTCGTTGAGCGAGTCACGGAAAGCCGGGAACTCCGGATCGACGACCGGATCCGGCCGATAGGCCGTCAGGATGCGTCCATTCCAGCCGCTGCGGCGCAGCGCATCGTGATGGTGAAGCTGGTCCAGGGGCGACTCGGTGGTGGTCAGCACCTCGATGTTGAACCGCTCGAACAGGGCCCGCGGCCGGAAGTCCTCGCGCTGGAGGCAGTCGCCGATGCGGTCGTAATAGTGATCCGCCGTCGCGGCCGAGAGCCGCGTCTCCAGTTGGAAGATCTCGGCGAAGACCTGGTCCAGCCACAGCGCCGACGGCGTGCCCCGGAAGAGGTGATAGTGCGACGCGAACAATCGCCAGGCCGCCCTCGGGTCGACGGCTGCGTCGTCACCCTCCTGTGAATTGATGCCGAGCGCTTCGAGCGGGACGCCCTGGCTGTAGAGCATCCGGTAGAGGTAGTGATCGGGCACCAGCAGCAGGCTGGTCGCGTTTCCGAAGGGCGCATTGGTCGCGAACCAGGCGGGATCCGTGTGGCCGTGCGGGCTGATGATCGGCAGGTCGCGGACGGAGGCGAACACCCGGCGCGCGATGCCGCGGAGCCGCGGTTCCGTCGGGAAGAGCCGGTCCTCGTGCAATGTCAGCGATGCCGCCAAGTGCAAGGTTCTCCATGGCCGGCGACCCGGCCCCAGGCGCAGCGCGCCCTGCCGGAGCGAAGGCGCGCCGCTCCATCATACCGGGCCGGCGTGGTTTTGGTAACCGGTGTCATATCTGTGCTGCCCGTCGTGCCCACAGCCGCGTTTCAGCTCGACGGTGGCTGGCAGGAGTCGCGCACCACCAGGTGCGGAACGATCAGCGGATTGGACGCGGTGTCCTCGCTCCGCAGCAGCTCGGGGGCGATCAGCTTGGCCGCCGCCATCCGGCCGATGTCCCGGATCGGCAGCCGGACGGTCGTCAGCGGCGGCGTGAGGCGCCCTGCGATCGGGCCGTCGTCGAACCCGACCACCGACAGGTCGCGCGGGATGTTCAGCCCGAGGTTGTGTGCGGCCCGATAGACGCCCGCCGCCATCTCGTCGTTGCTTGCGAAGATGGCCGTCGGGCGCGGTGTGCGGGAGAGCAGTTGCTCGGCGCCCGCGACACCGGACTCGTAGGTGTACCCGCCCTCGACGATCGAGGACTCCGGCAGGCTCAGGCCGCGCATGCGCAGCGCGTCCGTGAAGCCTTCGCGCCGCTCGCGCGCCGACATGAAGCCCCGCGGGCCCGCGATGTAACCGATGCGCTGGTGCCCCAGGGACTGGAGGTAACTGGCGACTTCACCCACGGCCTGGCGGTCGTTGGAGACCAGCATCCGGGACGGCTCGTCGAGCATCGCATACGAGACCCGGACGTAGGCGCAGCCGATCTCCTTCAGCGTTGCGACGAGGACTTCATTCTCGGAGATCGGCGGCAGCACGATGACGCCGCGCAGCTTCTGTCGCTCCACGAAGTGCCGAACGCCCGCGATGAAGTCGCTGCTGTGCCGATCGCAGGGGTGGACCACCAGCTCGAAGTCGGAACCGCGCAGCCCGTCGAGCGCGCCTTCCATGACGTTCACGATGTACTGGGCGTTCGGGTTGTCGTACACGAGGCCGATCAGGAACGATCGGCGGAACGCGAGGCCCCGGGCCTGGGGATCCGGCACGTAGCGGTAGCGATCCATCACCGCCTGGACGCGCGCACGCGTGTCGTCGTGCACGAGCGGCGAGCTGTTGATCACGCGCGAGACCGTCTTCTTCGAGACGCCCGCGATCCTGGCAATGTCGTTGATCGTGAGCCCGCGGCCGGCCACCGCCGCGTCCCGCGTGCGCGTTTCGGCCGGGGCGGTCGCACCGGCCGCCCTCGGCTGCCTGTTCTTGCTCATCTTTTCCGCTGCTGTCCGCTATCCGTCGTGAAGTATGACACCGGTTTCCGGGCTATGTTACCGTAGCGTCCCCGCCGCTCCCGTCGCGTCCTGCCACCCGACGATGCCACACGAGATACCCGAGACAAGCTCTCGCCTGTTCCTGCTGCAACCGGCGGACGATGTGGCCGTGGCCATCGCGCCAATTGCGCGCGGCGAGGAGGTGCCGGTGGCCGGTCTCGCGCTCCGCGCCGCGGAGGACATTCCAGCGGGACATAAGGTCGCGCTCAGGACTATTGCCCAGGGCGACGTGGTGCGCAAGTTCGGCTGGCCGATCGGCGTCGCCAGGACGCCCATTGCGGCGGGCGCGTGGGTGCACAGCCACAACCTGCGTACGCGACTCGAGGGGCTCGCCGACTTCGAGTACCGGGGCGGACCCCGGCCGTCACAGCCCGAGGTCCGCGCGGGGCGGACGTTTCTTGGCTACCGGCGGCGCGACGGACGCGTCGGGACCCGCAACGAGATCTGGATCCTCTGCACCGTTGGCTGTGTCTCGCGCACCGCGCAGCGGATTGCCGAACTGGCGGCGGCCCGGCATGCCGGTGAGGTGGACGGCGTTTACGCGTTCACGCACCCATTCGGCTGCTCGCAGCTCGGCGATGATCTTGCGCGCACCCGCGACCTGATCGCAGCGCTTGCCCGGCATCCGAACGCGGGCGGCGTGGTGCTCGTCGGGCTGGGCTGCGAATCGAACCGGCTCGACCGCCTGCTCGATTCGCTCGATGCGCCGGAGCGTGAACGGGTGAGGGCGTTCTCGGCGCAGGGCGTCGCAGACGAAGTCGCAGCGGGCCTCGCGGCGGTGGCCGAGCTCGTCGTGCACGCCGCTCGCGACCGGCGCACCGAGTGTGCGCTGTCGGATCTCAGGCTCGGACTCAAGTGCGGCGGGTCGGACGGCCTGAGCGGGATCACGGCAAATCCGCTCGTCGGTCGCATTGCCGACCGCCTCGTCGATGCAGGCGGCACGGCCATCCTCACCGAAGTCCCGGAGATGTTCGGTGCAGAGCAGCTGCTGCTCGACCGCGCCGTCGATCGTGCCGTGTTCGAGCGCATGACGGCGATCTTCGACGACTTCCGTCGCTACTTCCTCGCGCTCGGGCAGCCGATCCACGAGAACCCGTCACCCGGCAACATCGCGGGTGGGATCACGACGCTCGAGGAGAAATCGCTCGGCGCCGTGCAGAAAGGGGGGGGCGCGGCGGTGACCAGCGCCCTGCGATACGCCGAGCCGGTGAGCCTGCCGGGGGTCGCGATCCTCGAAGCGCCGGGCAACGACGCCGTGTCTTCGACGGCCCTCGTGGCGGCCGGAGCCACGGTCCTTCTGTTCACGACCGGCCGCGGCACGCCGCTCGGGTTTCCGGTGCCGACTCTAAAGATCTCCTCGAACACCGACCTCGCGTCGCGCAAGCCCGGATGGATCGATTTCGATGCGGGAGTCGTGCTCGCGGGCGAATCGGCCGAGAGAGCCGCCGACCGGCTGCTCGACCTGGTGCTGGAAACGGCCTCGGGTCGCCAGGCGCGCAACGAAGCGAACGGCGAGCGCGAAATCGCCATCTGGAAGCAGGGCGTGACGCTGTGATGCAGGGCCTGTGCGAGGCGACACTCGACCGCCTTCCGCAAAGGGTGGGGAGACCGCTCTATGACCGGCAGGGGATGCAGCCGGGCATCGTGCACATCGGGCCCGGCGCCTTCCATCGCGTGCACCAGGCCTGGTATGCCCAGCGCTGGCTCGAGCACGATCCGCGCTGGGGCATCGTCGCCGTTTCCCTGCGCAGCGCCGCGCTGCGTGACGCGTTACATGACCAGGACTGGTTGTATACGCTCGCCGTACTCGACGCTCGCGAGTCCTTCGAAGTCATCGGCTCGTTGCGGGACGTGATGGTGGCGGAGCAGGTACCGGATACGGCTGCGCGCACGATCGCCGGCCCGGCAACGCGCCTCGTCACGCTCACCGTGACCGAGAAAGGGTACTGCTTGGATGGCGAAGGGCGACTCGATCTCCAGCATCCCGACGTCGCGCACGACCTCGCTAATCCGGGTGCGCCGCGCAGCGCAGTCGGCTTCGTCGTCGAAGGACTCAGGCGCCGGCGCGGGCTTGGCATGCCCCCCGTCCCGATCCTCAGCTGCGACAACCTGCCGGACAATGGGCGACTGCTCGCTGCGGCCGCACGCGACTTCGCGGCTGCGCGCGATCCGGGGCTCGCCGCGTGGATCGAGACCGAGGTGCCCTTCCCGTGCTCGATGGTCGACAGCATCACGCCCGCGACCACCCTTGAGCTCCAGCGGCGGGTAACGGCCGAGACCGGCCTCGAGGACCGCTGGCCCGTGCAGCGGGAGTCGTTCGTGCAGTGGGTCGTCGAGGAGCATCGTGCGCTCGAGGGCCCCGACTGGGAGCGCGGCGGTGTCACGCTGACAAACGACGTGTCGGGCTACGAGCGCGCCAAGCTGCGCCTGCTGAACGGGGCGCACTCGACGCTGGCCTACCTCGGCATCCTGCGCGGACACGAGACGGTCGGTGAGGCGATGCGCGACGAAGCGCTGCGCGGCTTCGTGCGCGACCTCATGGTCGCGGATATCCTGCCGACGCTGAAGCCTGTGCGCGGCCTGGACGTGATGTCCTATGTCGAGGCGGTGCTCCAGCGATTCGCGAATCCGGCGATCCGCCACGAGCTGGCGCAGATTGCCTGGGATGGCAGCAAGAAACTGCCCGTGCGCATCCTTGGCTCGGTGCGCGACGCACTCGCAGCCGGCGCGTCCGTCGACCGCCCGTGCACGACGGTCGCCGCGTGGATGCACTTCGTGCGGCGCCGCACCGCGTCCGGCATCGCGCTCGTCGATCCGCTGGCCGCACGCCTCGCACGCCTCGCCCGCGAGGCGACGACGGGAGCGTCGGACGTGGATGTCGCTGCATTCCTCGAGCTGCGGGAGGTCTTCCCCCTGGAGCTCGCCCGGCAGGAGCGGTTCCGGGAGGCGCTGGAGAGGGCCTACGCGCGTCTCGCGGCATCGCCCATGGCGCTGCTCACCTGAGAAGCGCCGGCAGCCAGAGCGACACGGCCGGGAAGAGGTTCACCAGCAGGAGCACGGCGATGGCGGCCAGGTAGAACGGCCACAGCGAGCGCACGGCCTGCATGACGCTGATGCGGCCGATCGCTGCACCGACGAACAGGACCGACCCCACCGGCGGCGTGATCAGTCCGATGCCGGCATTCAGCACGAGGATGATACCGAAGTGCACGGGGTCGACGCCGAACGCCTTCGCGACCGGCAGGAAGATCGGCGTGCAGATGATGATGAGCGGAGCGAGGTCCATGAAGGTGCCGAGCAGGAGCAGCATGACGTTCAGCAGCAGCAGGACGCCGATCTTCTCGTCCGTGATCGAGGTCAGGAACCCGACGGCGGCGGCAGGCACCTGCAGGTAGGCGAGGAGCCAGCCGAACGACGCGGCGGCGCCGATGACGAACAGGATGAGTCCGGCCGTGCGCGCGGCGCCGCGCACCGCATCCAGGAACACGGTGCGATCGAGCCGCCGATAGACGAGACCCGTCACGAGCGTCGCGTAACCCACGGCGATGGCGGCGCTCTCGATCGCGGTGAAGATGCCCGCCCGGATGCCGAAGAAGATCAGCCCCACGAGGAGCAGCCCGGGCAGCGCCGCGACCATGCGCACGAGCAGGGCGTGGAACCCGGGAAAGCCCTCGGCGGCGTAGCCGCGCCGGCCGGCGAGCACGCGCGCGGTGACCATCAGCGTGGCCGTCAGGAGCAGCGCGGGCACGATGCCGGCCGCGAACAGGTCGGCGATCGAGATCGAGCCACCCGCCGACGCCGAGTACAGGATCAGGTTGTGCGAGGGCGGCACCAGCAGGGCGACGAGCGCCGCCGAGATCGACGCGTTGACCGCGAAGTCGCGGTCGTAGCCGCGGCTGACCATCTGCGGGATCATGGTGCCGCCGATGGCGGAAACGTCTGCGATGGCGGAGCCCGAGACGCCGCCGAAGAACAGCGAGGCCAGCACGTTGATCTGCGCCAGGCCACCTTTCGCCTTGCCCACCAGCGCGGCCGCAAATGCGATCAGCCGGTCCGAGATGCCGCCGCGCATCATCAGCTCGCCCGCGAAGATGAACAGCGGGATCGCGATGAGCGACGCGGAGCTGGCGCCGGCGGCCGTCTGCAGCACGACCGCCACGCTCGGCAGGCCGAGGTACAGCACCGTCGCGAGCGAGGCGGCCACGAGCGAGAAAGCCACCGGCACGCCGCCCAGGAGCAGCAGGAAGAGCGTTGCGAACAGGATCGTGACGGCCACCGTCAGCTTCCTTCCGTGCGCAGGTCGGGGGCGCTCACCAGCAGGCTGATGGCGAACGACGCGATGAGCAGGCCGCCGAGCGACAGCGGCAGGTAGGTCACCCCCTGCGGCAGGTCCACGCCCGCCAGCGGCACGTCCCAGGTGGCCGCGGCGAGGCGCGCTCCCCACGCCGCGAACATCAGCCCCACGCCCGCCTGCAACGCGCGCGAGAATGCGAGAAGCACCCTTCGTACCCGGGGTGGGGCCGCATGCACGGCGATGAAGAAGCCGAAATGGCGCTCGCCGTGGACGCCCGCGGCCGCGCCGAACATCATGGCCACGTTCATGCACAGTATCGCGACCGGCTCGGTCCAGCTTGGCGAGTCGTTCAGCACGTAGCGGGCGAAGACCTGCCACATCTCGACCAGCACGAGCAGCACGAGGGCGAACGCGGCGAGCCCCAGGGCGCCGTTGGCGAGGCGTGCGAGCGGATCGCGCGACGCGTTCACGCCAGACTCCGGATGTCGTCGTACAGGCGGCGCAGCTCGGGTGTGCGCAGGCGACGCTCGACCAGGGGCCTGGTCGCAGCCGCGAAGGCCGCGTGATCCACCGCGTTGATGCGCACGCCCGCGGCCAGTACGGCCGCGCGCGACTCCTGCTCGGCCGCGTCCCACAGGGTTCTCATGTAAGGCACGGACCGCGTCGCGAGGTCGAGCAGGAGCTGCTGCTCGTCGCGGCCGAGTCCCTCGAAGCTCCGCCGCGACACCAGCAGCGCTTCCGGCGAGTACGAATGGTCGGTCTCCGACCAGTAGCGCGCCACCTCGAACTGACGGCTCGAGTGGAAGCTGCGAATATTGTTCTCGGCGCCGTCGATGAGGTGTGTCTGCAGCGAGGAGTAGACCTCGCCGAAAGCGAGCGGCGTCGGATTCGCGCCGAGGGCGAGGCCGATCTCGATGAAGATGTCGGACGGCGGCACGCGGATCTTGAGCCCGTGCAGATCTGCCGGCACCTCGATCGGGCGGCGCACGTTGTACATGCAGCGCACGCCCGAATCGTAGATGCACAGGCCGAGCAGGTCGCGCGCGGCGAATCCCTCGAGGATGCGCCGCCCGGGCGCGCCGTCCATCGCGCGCCGCATGTGGGCGACGGAATCGAATACGTAGGGCATGGCCGGCACGCCGGTCAGCGGAAACGCATTGTTCAGGGCCGCGAAGTTCACGCGCGTCAGGTCGATCGCCCCGAACCGGGCGAGCTCCACGGTGTCGCCCTCGCGGCCAAGCTGCCCCGAGTGGTAGACGCGGATGTCGAGGCGCTCGCCGGTCGCGTCGGCCAGCTGCTCGCCAATCCAGCGCACGGCCTCGACGGTCGGGTACTTCGCGACGTGCACGTCGGCGGCCGTCAGCACGCGCTCGGGCTGCGATCCAAACGCGGGTGGGCCGGCGAGTGCGCTCGCGCCGAACCCGAGCAATGCCGCGCGCCGGGTGATCACTGCGCCTGGCCCGATCGTCCGGGAGCGCCTGCGACCGGCCGCGGCAGTGCGGGTACCGCGCGGCAACGCAAGGTGCCGACGTCCGTGAAGACCAGCGATGCGCGTTGTCCCGGCAGGATGTCGTGGATTCCGCTTGCCGCCCCCGTCGAGACGAGGCAGCCACTCCTGAGCGGACGGCCACGCCGCGCATTCCTCATGAGCGCGAACGCGAGCGCGCCGAGCGGGCCCTTCGGCAGTCGGGCCGTGCCGCCCTGGCCGACGCTGCGTCCCTCGATGAAGGTCTCGCAGGTCATCCCGTCCTCCAGGCGCCGCCGCCAATCGTCGATCTCCGGCCCGACCAGCAGGCCGGCGTTGTTGCCGAAGTCGGAGACCACGACCGCAGGTCCGAGGTCGTTGATCGTGGCGAGCGGGCTGCTGGCGGGCTCGACGCCGATGTGCATCGATCCGACCAGCGCCGCGGCCTCCTCGTCCGTCCACGCGAGCTTGCCGCGCGGTGCGTCCGCCGCGAGCCGGAAGATGTACTCGGCCTCCACGGCGGCGAAACCGCCCTGATAGACCGGAATCTCGACTTCCTCCTCGAGCCCGACGTTGCGTACCGCGCTCTGGAAGATCGGCCCGACGACGCGTTCCTCCCGGTAGACGCGTTGCTGGTCGACGCCGATCCAGCCCACCTTCCAGCCGGCGATTTCGTCGGGCCAGAGCGCGATCGCCTCGTCCTGGCAACGGTAGGCAGAATCCATGTCCGCGGGCACGGTCCCCGGGAAGGCCGCGAGCGGGGTCGCCGAGAGGCGGGCGGCGACGAACCGCTCGGCCACCGAGCGGGCGCGGGCGGCGCTGTCACCGGAGTTCGGAATCACGCGAGCACCTCGTTCGGACCCAGCCGATGTTGTATATAGGAAACCGGTGTCATTTACAATCCGGCCGGGACGGTGGCAGCCTTTCCTGGCGCGGTGCGGAGGAAGCAGACGATGAGAGTCCCGATGATCGGCGTCTTGCTCATGGCGCTCTCGGCCACGGCCATGGCGCCGCCGTGCGCGGCCGCGGCAGCTTCACCGACCGCCTTCCCGGACGCCCAGGGCTGGGCGGCGCACACCCCCGGCGGGCGAGGTGGCTCGGTCCTGCGCGTGACCACGCTCGCGCCCGACGGACCGGGCTCGTTCGCTTCCGCCGTCTCGACGCCGGGTCCACGCATCATCGTGTTCGAAGTGGGCGGCGTCATCGACCTCGGCGGCCGCACGCTCAGGATCGATGAACCGTACCTGACCATCGCGGGCCAGACCGCGCCGTCGCCCGGCATCACCTTCATCCGCGGCGGATTCGACATTGCGACGCACGACGTCGTGATCCAGCACATCCGTGTCCGACCGGGCGAGGCGGGTTTCGCCAAGCGCAGCGGCCACGATTTCGATGCGATCTCGACGGTCGGCGGGCGCGACGTCATCGTCGACCACTGCTCGTTGACTTGGGCCACCGACGAGAATCTCTCCGCGTCGGGCCCGCGCTTCACCGGCCGCACACCCGAGGAATGGCGCGCAGGGACGTCACGCCGGATCACCTTCAGCAACAACCTGATCGCCGAGGGGCTCGCGCACTCGACGCACGCCAAGGGCGAGCACTCGAAGGGCTCGCTCATCCACGACAACGTGACCGACGTCCTCATCGTGGGCAACCTGTATGCACACAACTGGGAACGCAGCCCGCTCTTCAAGGGCGGCGCGCGCGGCGCGGTGCTGAACAACCTGATCTACGATCCGGGTCCCAGGGCGCTGCACTACAACCTGATCGCGGAGGAGTGGGGCGACCACGCCCGACAGGCCGGCCGCATGGTCGCGATCGGCAACGTCATGCGCGCCGGGCCGTCGACGCCCGACGCGCTCGCCTTCATGATGGTCGGTGGCTCCGGGACGCTCGAGTGGTACGCACAGGACAACATCGCCGTCGACCGGGTCGGCCGTCCGCTGCCGCAGTTCGGTCGCTACACGACGGCGCCCGTCGAGGTCGTGCAGATCGCACGACCGTCGTTGCCACACGGTGTCCGGCTGATGCCGGCGACGGAGGTGCAGGATGCCGTGATCCGCAGCGCCGGCGCGCGGCCGTGGGATCGTGACGCGGTCGACGCCCGCATCGTCGCGAACGTGGTTGAGGGTCGCGGCGGGGTGATCGACAGCGAGCAGGCCGTGGGCGGCTACCCGCAGTATGCCGAGACCCGTGCGCCGTTCGATCCTGCGGCCTGGAACCTGCACGACATGACGCCGAAGTGATTCAGGTGCCCTGCTGGATGAACGGGACTCTTGCGAAGAGCAGTCGCTCCTCCCGGCGCGGGTCGCGCTCGAGCCGGGACCGGACGTCGAAGACCATCGTCGCCCGTTCATCGACGCGATAGGGCGTCCACGCAGGAAGCCCCGCGTGATTCGGATCGCCGGATCGCGCGAAGGCAAGGAAGGCGTCGGCGACCTGGCGCGACACGGCGCGTGCCTCCGCGCCGTCGCCCGTGAGCGAGCCGTCGGCGTCGAGCGTGCCGAACACCAGCGGTATGTCGAGACCGTGGCATGCACCCCAGCGGCCGCCATCGGCGGGCGACGGCCAGTCGAGCTGGTAGGCGAATGTCGGCGCCGCTACCACTGATCGTGCCTCGAGTTCGATCACGGCGCCGCGCCAGGAGCGCGACGCCGTCGTCGCCGCGAAGAACACTTCGCTTGCCGAGGCCTGCGGATAGAGCCTTCGGTACTCTGCGACGACCGTCTCCGGGGCGATGTCGGCGCGCATCTCGGCTGCGAGTCTCTCCGGCAGGTCGGACCACCCGAGCTCGAAGCTGGCCGGATCGCTCTTCCCGATCAGGTTACGCGTCTCGCCGCGCGTGTTGCCGATGATCATCGGTACGCGGGCCGAGAGGGCCGGCGCGTCCGGGAAGAACGGGTGGCGGGTCAGCGTCCGTCCGTCGAGCACCGGGCCGAAATAGAGCCGGCCTCGGCCGATGATCGGGTCGGTGGCCTCGAGCGCCTCGATCAGTCGCCCGGTCGGCATCGTCGCGACTTCTGCCGCACGTTCTGAGCTGATTCCCAGCGCCTCGAGCAGCGTGCGCGTCCTCGCGGTGGCATTGAGCGGGCCCGAAGCCGTCACCTGCTGCCCGCTCATCGTGGCGGCCCGATGGAACAGACCGGACGCGGCGGGCATCGCCGCCAGCGTCGCGATCTTGGCCCCGCCACCCGACTGCCCGAAGAGCGTCACGCAGGCGGGGTCGCCGCCGAATCCGGTGATGTTGTCGCGGATCCAGTGCAGCGCCAGCACCAGGTCGAGCTGGCCGCAATTGCCGGCGTCGGCGAACTCGGGCCTGCGCAGCACGCGATCCAGGTACAGGTAGCCGAACGCGTTCAGGCGATGATTGAGCGTCACGACGACGACGTCGCCGCGATCGACGAGCTGCGTGCCGTCGTAGAGCGGACTCGAGCCGGAGCCCGAGGAATACGCGCCCCCGTGGATGTAGACGAGCACCGGTCGCCGTGCGGCGGCGTCCAGCGACGACGTCCACACGTTCAGGAACAGACAGTCCTCGCTCGCCGCCTCCGTGATCGACGGTTGCGGGCAGGCGGGCCCGAATTCGAGCGCGTCAGCGACGCCGTGCCATGCCAGCGGGGGGCGCGGCGGCATGAATCGCTGCGGCCCCGTGTCGGCTCCGTAGCGGATCCCGCGGAATACCCGCACGCCGCCCGTCGTTTCGCCGCGGACGCGGCCTGCACGAGTCGGGGCGACCACCGAGGCTGGCTGTGCGGCATAGGCGCCCACGCCGAGCGCGATCGCCGGGGCCGTACCGGCCGCCAGCAACAGTCGGCGTCGGACCGCGTCGACCGTCATGCGCGGGAGTCCGAGCGGTGCGTGAATTGCCAGTCGAGCCAGTCGAGGAACAGCGACGGCCAGGCGGCCACCGGCTTCCCGGCCACCGCGCGCAGTCCGAATCCGTGGCCGCCGACCGCGAAGACGTGCAGGTCGACGGGTACGCCGGCCGCGCGCAAAGCGGCAGCCATTCGTTGCGAATTTTCGACCGGCACCGAAGTGTCGTCGCCGGCGTGGAGGATGAACGTCGGCGGCGTGTCCGGGCCGACGGCGGTGTCGGCCGAGTACTCCCGCACGCGGTCCGCGGACGGAGTCGGTCCGAGCATCTGCTCGCGCGATCCTGCATGTGCCGCAGGCAGGTCCATCGCGATGACCGGGTACATGAGGCCCGCGAGCGCCGGCCTCGACGAGAGGCCGTCGGCCGCATCGACGTCTGCGTATGTCGGGCGCGAAAAACTGCAGGCGAGGCGCGCGGCGAGGTGCCCGCCGGCCGAGAACCCGATGACACCGAGACGCCGCGGATCCAGGTCCCAGGTCGAGGCGCGCGAGCGCAGCAGCCTCATGGCACGCTGGGCATCCTGCAGCGGCGCGTCGGGCCCCGCCGACCAGCCGTCAGCCGGGAGCCGATAGAACAGCACGAAGACCGCGATGCCGCGCTCTGCGAGCCAGCGCGCGGTTTCGAAACCTTCCTTGTCGACGACGACGTGCCGATATCCGCCCCCGGGCAGCAGCAGGAGTGCTCCTCGCGGACGACCACGCGGGCGGAACACCGTGACGCGCGGGTCGCGGACTCCGCGGACGATGCGATCGCGCAGCCCCGCCGGGTTCGGCCGTTCGATGGTTTCTTCCCGGACCTCGACGGAATCGCTTCCGGGCGGCGCGCCCGGCCAGAGGCGGAGGACCTCGGGTGGATCGGGGGTCCACGACGCACCGTCGTGGGCTGCAGCCGGATCGGTCGCCCTGGCGCCGAGTGTCGCGCCCGCGCCCGCGGCGGCGATCATCGCCTGCAGGGCAGCTCGTCGCGTCACTCGCGGCACCGGCGGCCTCGCGGATCCCTAGCGGATGACGCGCGCGCCCTTGCCGGCCATCGCAGCCTCGACCTCGGCGAGCCGGACCATCGAGGTGTCGCCGGGCGTCGTCATCGCGAGCGCCCCGTGTGCCGCGCCGTACTCGACGGCCGCTTGCGGGCCCTTGCCTTCGAGAAACCCGTAGGCCAGGCCCGAGGCGAAGCCGTCGCCGCCACCCACTCGATCGTAGATCTCGAGATTCTCGCGCTTCACCGACTCGTGGATGCGGCCCTCGTACCAGAGGATCGCCGACCAGTCGTTGAAGGTGGCCGTCTTCGCATTGCGCAGCGTCGTCGCCGCGACCTTGAAGTTCGGAAAGGCCTTCACGGCGGCCTCGATCATCCGCTTGAAGCTCTCGGTCTCGATGTTCGTCAGGTGTTCGTCCGCGCCTTCGACTTCGAAGCCGAGGCACGCCGTGAAGTCTTCCTCGTTGCCGATCATCACGTCGACGTACTTCGCGATGCCGCGATTGACGCGCTGCGCGGCCTCCTTGCCGCCCTGACTCTTCCAGAGCGACGCGCGGTAATTGAGGTCGTAGGCGACGACCGTGCCGTGCTTCTTCGCCACCTCGACCGCCTCGAGTACCGCCTCGGCCGTGTTGCTCGCGAGCGCCGCGAAGATGCCGCCGGTGTGGAACCAGCGCACGCCTTCCTCACCGAAAATCCGTTCCCAGTCCACCTCGCCCGGCCGGATCTGCGAAGCCGCCGAGTGTCCGCGGTCCGAGCAACCGAGGGCCGGGCGGATGCCGAAACCCTTTTCCGTGAAGTTGAGGCCGACGCGCGTGTTGCGGCCGAGGCCGTCAAAGTCGCGCCAGATGACGTGGGAGACGTCCACGCCGCCCTGCAGGATGAAGTCCTCGACCAGCCAGCCAAGATCGTTCTTCGGCAGCGCCGTCACGACGGCGGCGCGCAGGCCCCAGCATTTGCGCATGGCACGTGCGACGTTGTATTCGCCGCCGCCCTCCCAGACCTGGAAGCTGCGCGCGTTGCGCACGCGACCGAAGCCCGGGTCGAAGCGCAGCATCACCTCGCCGAAGGACAGACAGTCCCAGCGCGCCTCGCCGGCCGGCTTGATCCTGAGTTCCGCCATGACGAATCCCCCTCAGCGTCCGAGTTCCTGCCTGATGCGCCGGACGAGGCCGACCGCCTCGCGCACGCGCGCCTCGATGCCGGCAAAGTCGCGGGCCTCGAGGAGCTTTTTCGTGATCAGGTTGCTGCCGATTCCGCAGGCGACGATGCCGGCGCCAAACCACTTGCGCAGCGAGTCCTCGCTTGGGTCGACGCCGCCGGTCGGCATGATCTTCGTCCACGGCATCGGGCCGAGCACGCTCTTCACGAATTCCGGGCCGCCGACGCTGCCGCCCGGGAACACCTTGACGATCTCGCAGCCGAGTTCCTGCGCATCGCCGATCTCCGTGGCCGAGCCGCAGCCCGGGCTGTAGGGCACTCCGCGCCGGTTGCACAGGCGTGCCACGTCCGCGTTCAGCAGTGGGCCGACGACGAACTTCGTCCCGCTCGCGATGTAGAGCGCTGCCGTCGGGGCGTCGACCACCGAACCGACGCCCAGGATCACGGATGAGTCGGCCTGCCCGAAGTACCGGGCGAGTTCGAGAAAGACGTGCGGCGCGAAGTCCCCGCGGTTGGTGAACTCGATGCACTTGGCGCCGCCGTTGGCGCACGCCTGGATGACGTTCCGGCAGAGTTCGGGGTCAGCGTCGTAGAAGACCGGGATGACGCCCTGGTCAATCATCGCCGCAAGCACGCTCAATCGGTCTTTAGCAGCCACGAAGGTTCTCCTGGTCGAGTCGCCCGACCGTTCCCGAGCCCGGCCGGCCGTGCTAGCCTGCCTCAATATGGCACCGGTGTCACCAGCGAGCGTGTCCGGCAGGTTCCTCTCGACCTTCGGGTGGTCCGGATTGGCCCGAATCGCGGGACTCCTCATTGCGCTGGGGCTCGCGCTCGCCGGCTGCGCGCACCGGCACGAGCAGCCGCGTCCGGGACGTCTCGAGGCGATCGTCGCGAGCGACGGCGTGCAACTGTCGGAGGGCGGCGCCCCGGTTCTCTTCTATCGGCGCGCAGCGGCACCTGGGCGCGAGCTCTGGCGCATGCACTACATCCATCCGCTGCACTCGGTCGCAGGCGCGGTCGTGACGGAGGACGCTCCTGCGGACCACATCCACCACCGAGGCCTCTTCTGGGCGTGGCGTCGCATCCTTGTGGATGGGGAGCAGGTGGCCGACGGCTGGGTCGGTGACCGGCTCGTGCTGCAGCCCGGCGTCCCCGGGGTGCGTCGCCTGGCCGACGGCTCGGCCCGGATCGACGTGCGCGTCCTGTGGCTCGTGCCGCTCGCCGGCCGGCCGGTGCCCGTGGTCGAGGAAAATAGTGCTATCCGCGCCTATCCTGTGGCGGACGGGCGGCGCCGGGTCGACGTCACGGTGGCGTTGCGAGCGCTGCGGCCCGGCGTCGAGCTCGCCGGGACGGGCGACGAAAAGGGGTACGGTGGACTGTCGATGCGGTTCGCCAATCCACAACTCGCCGTCATCGAGTCCGGCGGGCGCCGGCTGCGGGCCACGGTCGCCGCGATGGAGACCGGTGCCGAGGTGGAGTTTCTCTGGCCGACGCTGGCTGTTCCGTGGCCGGCCCGAATCGCCGTGTCCTGTGTCGTGGACGGTCGGCCGTGGACCCGGTGGGTCCTGAGGCAGGAACTCAGCATGCAGAACTGCGCCTTTCCCGGTTCAAAGCCGGTACCGGTGCCGTCGTCGGGCTCGCTGAAGATCGGGATGACGCTCTTCCTCGACTGACCCGGATCGGCCGTCGTGCTGCATCGCAGCATCGATGATGTGATTCCCCGGACTTGAAATCTGCGAGGCGATGGCAGGATACTGCGCGCCATGTCACCGGTGTCATTCCGGTGCTGGCCAATACACTACTGACAGTTCGGGGGTCTACATGGCGCATCCAGGAAGCATCGGACTCCGTCCGTCCCGTTCAACGCTCGCGCATGCAATCGCTCTGGCGCTTGCAGCGGCAGCTCCGGGGTCGTTGTTCGCGCAGTCCGCACCATCCGCGGCCCCGCCGCTCGATCCTGCGACCACGGAGGCGGAGATCGAACAGATCATTGTCACCGGTTTCCGTGCGAGCCTCGAGCTGTCGCTCGACCTGAAGCGCGAGACGGCGGCGAGCGTCGACACGATCCTCGCGGAGGACATCGCCAAGTTTCCGGACCTCAACCTGGCCGAAGCCGTGCAGCGCATCCCGGGCGTGGCGATCGCGCGCGACGCCGGCGAGGGACGCCAGATCACGGTGCGCGGCCTCGGGCCGCAGTTCACGCGCGTGCGCATCAATGGCATGGAGGCGCTGAGCACCGCGGGCGGCACCGACGCGACCGGCGGCACGAACCGCAGCCGTGCCTTCGACTTCAACGTGTTCGCATCCGAGCTCTTTGGATCGATCGCCGTGCAGAAGACGGCCTCGGCGTCCGTCGAGGAGGGCTCGCTCGGTGCCACGGTCGACCTGCTCTCTGCGCATCCGTTCGACAGTCGCAAGGAGCAGTTCGTCACCGCGCTCAAGGTCGGTTACAACGACCTGAGCGGCGACATCGACCCGCGGTTCACGATGCTCGGCAGCAAGCTGTTCGCCGACGGGACGGTGGGCGCGCTGTTCTCGGTCGCCTACACCGAACGCAACCTGTACGACGACGGCCCGAGCACGGTGCGCTGGCAGTCGGGCGGCTTCGGTCCGCTCGACCCGACTTACCGCGGGCCCTACACGCTGGCCGAAATCAACGCGGCCTTCCACCCGCGAATCCCGCGTTACGACCACTACGTCAACAACCAGACCCGGCTCGGCGTCACGGGCGCGCTGCAGTGGCAGCCGTCCGACGACACGCTGGTGAGCTTCGACGTCCTCTACTCGAACCTCGACGGGACGCGCGAGGAATACTTCCTCCAGGCGCCCGTGTTCAGCGCCGGCGGCGCGTCCGGCCTGCTCGACACGAACGTCGTCGACGCGAACATACGGCGCAACGGCGACGTGACCACGCTCGACTACGGCATCTTCAACGACGTCGACATCCGCACCGAGGCGCGCTTCGACAAGCTCACGACGGAGTTCACGCAGTTCACGCTCGACGGTTCGCACGACTTCGGCAACGGCATCCGCATCCACGGTCTCGCCGGCACGGCGGAGTCGAACCACGACAACCCCAAGCAGACGACGCTGCTCTTCGATGTGCAGAACATCGACGGCTACAGCTACGACTACCGGGGCGGCAAGGACCGCCTGCCGCTCATCACCTACGGCACGACGAACGTGCTCGACCCGGCGGTCTGGAAGATCAGCCAGATCCGCCTGCGCCCCCAGACGGCCGACAATTCGTTCACCAATTTCGCCGGCGACCTCGAGTGGGAGTTCAATGACAGCCTGACCGTGAGTGGCGGCGTGCAGTGGAAGGAGTACGAGTTCGAGACGACCGAGAAGCGCCGTTCGAACGGCACGACGGCCAACCTCGAGGGCAGCATTCCCGCCAGTGTGGCGACCACCCCGATCGCGAACTATGACCGGAACGTCCGCCTGCAGGGCCTCGGCATGCCGTCGGGCAGCGTCACGAAGTGGCTGGTCCCGGACCTGAGGACGGCGGCGTACCTGTTCAAGCTGTACGACACGACGGTCTTCCCGCTCGGCATCGAGCCGTCGCTCGGCAACAACCTGTCGGTCGACGAGCAGGACACCGGCGTGTGGACGCAGCTCGATTTCCGCTTCGAGGCACTCGGCCTGCCGTTCCGCGGCAACGTTGGCGTGCGTTGGGTGCAGACGGACCAGACGTCGACGGGCTACTCCTATGTGGGTGGCAAGGCGGTCAAGACCACCGTGGACCACGACTACGACAACTGGCTCCCGTCGGCCAACCTCGTTGCGGACGTGACCGACGACTTCCTCGTCCGCCTGTCGGCGGCGAAGGTCATGACGCGGGCGCCACTCGGCAGCCTCGCGCCGTCGACGTCGATCAGCGTCTCGGGCAACAGCCGTACGGTCACGACCGGCAACCCCTATCTCGAGCCCTTCGAGGCGGATGCCTACGACCTGTCCTTCGAATGGTACTTCGCCCAGCAGTCACTCGTGTCGCTGGCGCTGTTCTACAAGGACATCGCGACCTACATCTCGACGACGCGCGACACGCGGCCGTTCGCCGGCAATCCCTACGGCCTGCCGGACGAACTCGGCATCGCGGCCTGCGGGACCATCCAGGGCTGCACGATCTTCGCCGACTGGATCTTCTCGGTCCCCCAGAACACCCCGGGCGGTGACCTCAAGGGCTTCGAGGCGAGCTACCAGCAGCCGTTCAGCTTCCTGCCGGGAGTCTGGGAGAACTTCGGCGTGATCCTGAACTACACCTACACTGACTCGGAGGTCGACTACCTCAACGCGGACGGCACCGTGGCCGTGCGGACCGACCTGACCGGCCTGTCGAAGAACTCGTACAACGCCACGCTGTATTACGAGGACGACCGCTTCATGGCGCGTATCGCCGCCTCGGGGCGCGACGACTACCTGACGACCGTGCCCGGCCGCAACGGCAACAACGTGGAGGGCACCGCGTCGACGCTGAACGTGGACTTCTCGATGTCGTGGAAGGCCAACGAGAACATCATGTTCACGTTCGAGGGCCTGAACCTGACCGACGAGTTCCAGGACCAGTGGGTCGACTCACGCGCCGACCGCCTGTCCTACTACCACCACACCGGGCGGCAGTACTTCCTCGGCATGCGCTACCAGTACTGAGCTCGCAAGGAAAGGTCCCCCGGGCAGCGTCCCCTGGTCCCGGGCCCAACGACGCCCCGGCCGCAGCTGCGGCCGGGGCGTCGCCTTTTCTGCGGGGCAAAGCACGTGCGGATAAGATATCGGGCGGGCGGCCCGCCGCCGCTTGAGGATTTGCCGTGATGAGAAAGTTCGAGGGCACGGAGCGCTACGTCGCAACCGAGGACCTGATGATGGCGGTGAATGCCGCCGTGACGCTCGCCCGGCCGCTGCTCGTGAAGGGCGAGCCCGGTACGGGCAAGACGCAGCTCGCCGAGGAAGTGGCCGCCGCGCTCGGCCGGCCGCTCCACCGCTGGCACATCAAGTCGACCACCAAGGCCCAGCACGGCCTCTACGAGTACGACGCCGTCTCGCGCCTGCGCGATTCGCAGCTCGGCGAGGCCAGGGTCCACGACATCCGCAACTACATCCTGAAGGGCCGCCTCTGGGAGGCGTTCGACAGCGCAGAGCAGGCCGTGCTGCTCATCGACGAGATCGACAAGGCCGACATCGAGTTCCCGAACGACCTGCTGCTCGAGCTCGACCGCATGGAGTTCTACGTCCACGAGACCCGCGAGTTCGTGAAGGCGAGGCACCGCCCGATCGTCGTGATCACCTCGAACAACGAGAAGGAGCTGCCTGACGCGTTCCTGCGTCGTTGCTTCTTCCACTTCATCCGTTTCCCCGACGCCGAGACGATGGGTCGCATCGTCGCCGTGCACTACCCCGAGCTGAAGCGCGAGCTGCTCGCGGAGGCGTTGAACGCCTTTTACAAGCTGCGCGAGGTGCCGGGCCTGAAGAAGAAACCCTCGACGTCCGAGCTTCTCGACTGGCTGAAGCTCCTGCTCGCCGAGGACGTGCCGCCGGAGGCCCTGCGCACGGACGACCCGCGCAAGGGGCTGCCGCCGCTCTACGGGGCGCTGCTCAAGAATGAGCAGGACGTGCACCTCTTCGAGCAGATCATGTTCCTGCAGCGGCGGCAGCAGTCGCGCTCGTAGCGCGCTCATGGGCTCGCCACTGCCCGTCCGTCGCTGCGACCGGAGTGCGACGCCCGACGCGGGACGCCGTGAAGCCGTCCGTGGCGGCTCGCGCGCCGCGTCCCTGCGGCGCGACGCCCGCGTCGAGCCTCGACCTCCGGTCGCAACACCCGCTGCGGCGGTGGGAGCCAGTGGCGCGGTTGACCGACGAGAGGCAGCGCCGCGATGCTGACGCGCTTCTTCTTCACGCTGCGCGAGGCCGGCGTCCCGGTGTCGCTCACCGAGCACCTCACGCTGCTCGAGGCGCTCCAGGCGCGCGTGGCGTCATACAGCGTGGACGACTTCTACTGGCTCGCGCGTACCGCGCTCGTCAAGGACGAGAAGCACTTCGACCGCTTCGATCGCGCGTTCGCGGCGCACTTCAAGGGCGTCGAGAACGCGTTCGCGGCGCTCGAGGCGACGCTCCCGGCGGACTGGCTCCGCAAGATGATCGAGCGCAGCTTCACCGAAGAGGAAAAGGCGCAGATCGAGGCGCTCGGCGGCTGGGAGAAGCTCCTTCAGACGCTCGAGGAGCGCCTGAAGGAGCAGAAGGGTCGCCACGAGGGCGGCAACAAGTGGATCGGGACCGGCGGCACCTCGCCGTTCGGCCACGGCGGCTTCAATCCCGAAGGCATCCGCATCGGCGGGCCGGGCGGGCAGAAGCGGGCCGTCAAGGTCTGGGAGCAGCGGGCGTACCGCAACCTCGACGACACGGTCGAGCTCGGCACTCGCAACATCAAGATCGCGCTTCGCAAGCTGCGCCGCTTCGCGCGCGAGGGCGCCGCGGACGAATTCGACCTCGGCGGAACGATCGACGCCACCGCGCGCAACGCGGGCCTGCTCGACCTGAAGTTCCAGCCCGAGCGGCACAACAAGGTCAAGGTGCTGCTGTTCCTCGACGTCGGCGGCTCGATGGAGAGCCACGTGCGCGTCTGCGAGGAACTCTTCTCCGCGGCGCGCAGCGAGTTCAAGCACCTCGAGTACTACTACTTCCACAATTTCCTGTACGAGTCGGTGTGGAAGGACAGCCGGCGGCGCCACGCCGAGCGCACCCCGGTGTTCGAGATCCTGCGGACCTACCCGCCGGACTACCGCGTGATCTTCGTCGGCGACGCCAGCATGAGCCCGTACGAGATCATGCAGCCGGGCGGCAGCATCGAGCACTGGAACGACGAGGCGGGCGCCGTGTGGATGCAGCGGCTCACGCAGCGATTCCAGCGCCACGCGTGGCTGAACCCGGAGCCCGAGGACCGGTGGGACTACACGGCCTCGATCGGCCTCGTGCGGCAGATCCTCGGCGAGCGGATGTTCCCGCTCACGCTCGAGGGCCTCGATCGCGGCATCCAGGCCTTGAAGAGCTAGCAGCGAGCGGCGCAGATTCACGAGGGAGTACTGATTTGAGAAGCATGATCGTCGCGGCAAGTGCGCTTGCCGCGCTGTGGAATTCAGCAGGCGCGGAGGAACCCGCATACCGAGCGCAGGCCCGCGAGATCTACGCACGCAGCGTCGCCTTGCGCACCTCCGCGGGCCACGGGCAGACGCCGGCGATGGTGGATTACCTGAAGGGCGTGCTGCTCGCGGGCGGGGTTCCGCCCGCCGACATCGTGACTCTCGATCACGGCGAGGCGAGGGCCATGATCGTGCGCCTCCCCGGTCGGGGCGAGGGACGTCCGATCCTGTTCTCCGCGCACATGGACGTGGTCGACGCGCGGCCCGAGGAGTGGCAGCGCAGTCCCTTCGTGCTGATCGAGGAGGACGGCAGGTTCTTCGGTCGCGGCACCTCCGACAACAAGGCCGGGGTCGTTGCCATGGTGTCAACGATCCTGCGGCTGCGGGCGGCAGGTCTGCAGCCGGCGCGCGACCTCGTGTTCGGATTCGTCGCCGACGAGGAATCGGGCATGCAGACCACGCGGCTGATCGCTGAGCATCCGTGGGTACGCGAGGCCGAATTCGCGATCAACACGGATGCCGGCGGCGGACGGCTCGACGACACGACCGGCCGGCCGATCATCTACCTGGTGCAGGGCGCCGAGAAGACCTATGCGAGCTTCACCGTCACGGTCACGAATCCCGGCGGGCACAGTTCCCGGCCGCGCGCGGACAACGCGATCTACCAGCTCGCCCGGGCCGTGCTCAAGGTGGAGGCCTACCGCTTCCCGGTCATGTCGAACGACCTGACGCGCGCCTACCTCGGGGCGGTCGGCCAGGCGCAGACGGGCGAAGTGGGCGAGGCGCTGCGCCGGTTCGCCGCCGATCCCGCGGATGTCGCGGCGGCCGAGCGGCTCGCGAAGTCGCCCGAGTTCGTCGGCACCACGCGGACGACCTGCGTCACGACCATGCTCTCGGCCGGCCACGCCCAGAATGCGCTGCCGCAGACTGCGACGGCCACGGTCAATTGCCGGATCTTCCCGGGCGTGCCCGTCGAGACGGTCCGCGAAGCGCTCGTGGTGGCGATCGCCGATCCCGCAGTGAAGGTGACGACGCTCGACACGCCGGAAGCGAGCCCGGTCTCGGAGATGCGGCCCGACGTGATGCAGGCCATCACGCAGTCCATCCACCGCAATTATCCGGGCGTTCGCGTCGTGCCCTACCTCGAATCCGGCGGCACGGACGGCAAGGTGTACCGAACGGCCGGTATCCCGACCTACGCGAGTTCAGGCCTGTTCAGCAAGGCATCCGAGATGTATGCGCACGGTCTCAACGAACGCCTGCCGGTCCGCTCCTTCTACGAGGGGCTGGACCACATCCACGACCTGGCGGTCAGCCTGTCTTCTGCGCGGCCTGCAGCGCCTTGAGGTCGTCGAGCACGAGCTTCGAGTGGCCCTCGGGGTCGACCGACTCGTAGTGCTTCGCGATGCGGCCCTGCGGGTCGATGATGAACGTGTCGCGCCGCGCCATCTCCATCACGCCCATGTAGGTCTTCAGCACGCCGTACTCCTTCGCGGTCGCCTTGGTCGGGTCGGCGAGCAGGGTGAAGGGCAGGCCGTGCTTCTCGGCGAAGGCCTTGTGCGAGGCGGCGTCGTCCACGCTGATGCCGAGGATCACGGCGTTCAGCTTGTCGAAGGCGAAGATGTTGTCGCGGAAGCTGCAGGCCTGGGTCGTGCAGCCCGGCGTGTCGTCCTTCGGGTAGAAATAGATCACGACCCACTTGCCGCGGTAGTCCGACAGGCTGTGGGCCTTGCCGTTCTGGTCCTGGAGCTTGAAGGCCGGCGCGGCGCTGCCGGCGGCCGGCGCCCCGGCGAGCGCCGGGAAGGCGAGTGCCACGAGCGCGGCGAGCAGGAAGGCGAATCGTGTCGGGGCGGGCGTCCTCATGGGCGTCTCCAGTGTGCGGGTGCGTGGGCGAGGCTCGAATGGTAATCCGTCGGGCGGCTCATAGCAGCACCAGAGTGCCGAGCCCGAGGAGCGACGCGAATCCGACGACGTCGGTCACGGTGGTGACCACGACGCCACCGGCCACGGCCGGGTCGATGCCCATGCGCTTGAGCACGAGGGGCACGGTCACCCCGGCGAGCGCGGCGGCGAGCAGGTTCACGACCATGGCCGCGAAGATGACCGCGGCGATCCGCCAGTTCCGGAACCACAACATCGCGACCACGCCGACGACCGTCGCCCAGGCGAGGCCGTTCAGCAGCGCGACCGCGATCTCCTTGGCCATCAGCCAGCGCGCGTTGGTGCGCTCGACCTGCCCGAGCGCGAGGCCGCGCACGATGAGCGTGAGGGTCTGGGTCGCGGCCACGCCGCCCATGCTGGCCACGATCGGCATCAGCACCGCGAGCGCGACGATGTTCTGGATGGTCGTCTCGAACAGCCCGACGACCCAGGCGGCGAGGAAGGCCGTGGCGAGGTTGATGCCGAGCCACACGCCGCGGCGCCGCGCGCTCGGCACCACGCCCGCGAACATGTCGGCGTCCTCGTCGAGGCCCGCCATGCTCATCACCGAGTGATCGGCCTCGTCACGGATCACGTCGACCACGTCGTCCACCGTGATGCGCCCGAGCAGCCGGCCCTCCGGCGAGACCACGGGGGCCGACAGCAGGTCGCGGTCCTGGAACATGTTCGCGACCTGGCTCGCCGGAGTCTCGGGCGGGATCGCCTCCGTCTCGGCGTTCATCACCTCGCCCACGGTGCGCTCGGGGTCCTCGGTCAGGAGCCGCGTGAGGTTCAGCGTCCCCAGGTAGCGGTCGTGGCGATTGACCACGAACAGCGAGTCCGTGCGCTCCGGGATCTCGCCCCGCATGCGCAGGTAGCGGAGCACGGTCTCGAGCGTGACGTCGGGCCGGACGCTCACCGTGTCCATGTTCATCAGGCCGCCGGCGGTGTCCGCGTCGTAGCCGAGCACGGCGGTCAGGCGCTCGCGGTCCTGCGAGTCCATCGAGCGCAGGACCTGCTGGTTGACGGTCTCCGGCAGGTCGGCGAGCAGGTCCGCGAGGTCGTCGACCTCGAGGCCCTCGGTGGCGGCGACGAGTTCCTCCGTCTCCATCTCGCGGATCAGGTCGGCGCGGACCTCTTCGTTGAGCTCGACCAGCACGTCGCCTTCGAGCTCCGGGTCGACGAGGTCCCACACCAGCTCGCGCTGGGCCGGCGGCAGGGACTCGAGGAGCGAGGCCACCTCGGCCGGGTGCATCGAGTTGACGAGCCGGTGAACCTGGCGGCCGGCGCCCTGGTCGAGCGCTCGCTGCAGGGTCGCGAGCTTGCTCAGTTTCTTCTGGGGTGCACGCTCGTCGGTCATGGTCGGGCCACTCTAAGACTTCGAGCGCGCGACGGCGAGGCGATGTCCACGGCGAGCGGATGCCGTCCACGGGTCCTGCGGGCTTCTGCTGGGCCCGTGTCGGACGCCGCAGCGGCGTCGCTGGGTCGCGGCTGGAGGAATCTGGCGGCGGCCACCGTCAAGCTGTTGCCGCGACCCCGACGACGCAAGGTTCGCCGGGAATTCCGGCCGTCCGCGGCCGGGATTCCCGAAGCGCGGTAGACCCGGGCCCAGCAGAAGCCCGCAGGACCCGTGGGTGACGGCAACCCGCGACCGCCGCGCTACTCGTGGCTTCGGCTCGCGAGATCGCGGTGACGGATCAGCGTCTGGCCGAACCGGCCGTTGAAATGCGTGGCCAGCTTCTCGGCGAGGTACACCGAGCGGTGCTGCCCGCCGGTGCAACCGACGGCGATCGTCAGGTAGCTGCGGTTCGAGCGCACCAGCGCCGGCAGCCAGCGCTCGAGGAATGCGGTCAGGTCGGCGAGGAAGTGCGCGACTTCCTCCTGGCTGTCGAGGAACTGCACGACGGCCGGATCGCGCCCCGTGTGGCTCCTGAGCGCCGGGTCCCAGTACGGATTTGGCATCGCCCGGGCGTCGAACACGAAGTCCGCGTCGTCCGGCACTCCGTGGCGATAGGCGAAGGACTCGAACAGCAGCGACGGGCCCGTCGCCGGGCGCTCGGCGACGCGCGCCCGCACCATCTCGCGCAACTCGTGCACCGAGAGGCGCGAGGTGTCGATCGTCAGGTCGGCCGCGCTCGCGACGGGCTCGAGGAGTCGCTGCTCCTGCTCGAGGGCCTCCTGGAGCCCGATTCCGTCGCGGCTCAGCGGATGGCGGCGACGGGTCTCGCTGAAGCGCTTGAGCAGCGACTCGTTGTCGGCCCGCAGGAACAGCAACTCGCAGCCGATGCCGCTGCGGCGCAACTCGGCCACGAGGCGCGGCACTGCCGCGAGGTCCTCGGGCCGGTTACGGGCGTCCACGCCGACCGCCGTCAGGCGGTAGGCGGGCTCACTGGTGCGGACGGTGTAGGCGATGAAGCCCGGCAGCAGCCCCGCGGGGATGTTGTCCACGCAGTAGTAGTCGAGGTCCTCGAGCATGTTGAGCGCGACGCTCTTGCCCGAGCCCGACAGGCCGCTGACGATCACGAGCCGCATTCGTCACCGCGCGGGCGCGAGCCCGTGCTTCTGCGCCTCGAAGGCGTGGTGGTCGCGCGTGCGTTCCTTGTGCTCGCGCACGCGGCGGTCGAGCTTGTCCGCGAGTGCGTCGATCGCGGCATACATGTCGGTCTCGACCGCGTCCGCGTAGATCGTGGAACCGCTCACCACGATCTTCGACTCCGCCTTGTGACGCAGTTTCTCGACGCTCAGGATGCAGTGCACGCCGATCAGCCGGTCGAACCGGCGGGTGACGCGCGACAGTTTCTTCTGCACGTACTCCCGGAGTGCCGGGGTGACCTCGACGTGGTGTCCGCTCAGGTGCACTTGCATCGTCTTCTCCTCCGTCTTCGGTGCTTCTTCTGGTTCGACTTCTCCGGATCCCCGGGGTTCCGCGCCTCCTCAGGCGCGGGCCGCCGCGTGCCTGCGCTCGCTCGACGAGGCGAGTCCGAGCGCCTCCCGGTACTTGGCGACCGTTCGCCGGGCGACCTTCACCCCTTCGCGGGACAGGACCTCGGCGAGCTGCGCGTCGCTCAGGGGCTTCTCCGGCACTTCGTCCGCGATCAGCTTGCGGATGCGGGCGCGGATCGCGACCGAGGAGACGTCCTCGCCGTCGGCGCCCGCGACGTGGCTGGAGAAAAAGAACCGGAACTCGTAGATGCCACGCGGCGTGTGCATGTACTTCCCGGTCGTGACGCGCGAAATCGTCGACTCGTGCATCGTGACCGCCTCGGCCACGTCGCGAAGAATCATCGGCTGCATCGCCTCCTCGCCGCGCTCGAGGAACGCCGCCTGGCGCTGCACGATGGTGCGCGCCACCTTCAGCAGCGTCTCGTTGCGGATCTCGAGGCTGCGGATCAGCCAGCGGGCCTCCTGCAGCTGCGAACGCAGCGTGGCGTAGTCCGAGGAGCGGCTCACGAGGCTCGCGTATCCCTGGTTCACCTTGAGCCGCGGTACCGAGGCGGGGTTGATCTCCACTGCCCAGCCCTGGTCCGTGCGGCGCACGAATACGTCGGGAACGATGTACTCGGGTTGCGCGCCTTCGAACGCCGAGCCCGGACGGGGATGGCAGCCACGGATCAGGGCGAGCGCCTCGTGCAGGGCGTCCTCGTCCACGTCGAGGGACTTGCGCAGTCCCGCGAGGTCGCGGTCCGCGACGGCCTGCAGGTGGTCGCGCGCGATGCTGAGCGCGAGCTCGCGGCCGGGCGTCTCCGGCTCGAGCTGGGCGAGCTGCAGGCAGATGCATTCCGACGCCGAGCGCGCGCCGATACCCGGCGGGTCGAGCGTCTGCAGGAACGCGAGCACCTGCTCGACGTCCTCCTCGGTGACCGGCAGGTCGGCGCTCAGGCTGCGGGCGATCTCCGCCGGGCTCTCGGTCAGGTAGCCGTCGTCGTTCAGCGAATCGACCAGCGCCTCGCCGATCCAGACCTGGCGCGGGTCGAGCCTGCTCACCTCGAGCTGCCAGATGAGGTGCTGGTGGAGGTCGCGGTCGCGGTCGTCGGTGAACTCGAGCGGCCGGTCGTCGTCGTCCGGGGCGCGCCCCTCGCCGGAGGGCGTGGACGACTCGGCCCACGGGTCCTCCATCTCGACGACCACTTCCTCCTCGCCGCCCTCCTCGGCGGCCTCGCCGTCTTCCCCGGTGGGCGCGGCCTGGTCGAGCGAGGTGAGGTCGATCTGCTCGTCCTCCTCGGCCTCGAGCATCACGTTCGTCTCGAGTGCCTCGAGGACCTGCGCCTGGAGCTCGAGCACCGGGAGCTGCAACAGCTTGATCGCCTGCTGCAGCTGCGGCGTCATGGTCAGTGTCTGACCGAGCTTGAGCTGCAGGGCCGGCTTGAGCATGGGATCTAGAGTCGGAAGTCCTGGCCCAAGTAGACCTCGCGCACCTGAGGATTGGCAAGAATCTCTTCCGCCGATCCCGACGCGATCACACTTCCGGAGCTGACGATGTACGCGCGGCTGCAGATGCCGAGCGTTTCGCGGACGTTGTGGTCCGTGATCAGGACGCCGATGCCGCGCGCGCTCAGGTGCCGGATGATGCGCTGGATGTCGTCCACGGAGATCGGGTCGACGCCCGCGAACGGCTCGTCGAGCAGGATGAAGCGCGGTTCCGCGGCGAGCGCACGCGCGATCTCGACGCGCCGCCGCTCGCCACCGGACAGGCTCATGCCGATGCCGGAACGGATGTGGCCGATGTGCAGTTCCTCGAGGAGCGACTCGAGTGCCGCCTCGCGCGCGGCCTCGTCGTCGAGGTCCTCCCGGACCTCGAGGATCGCGCGGATGTTGTCCTCGACCGAGAGCTTGCGGAATACCGAGGCTTCCTGCGGCAGGTAGCCGAGGCCGAGCCGCGCGCGCCGGTACATCGGCAGGCGGGTGAGTTCGCGCTCGTCGAGGAAGATGCGCCCCTCGTCGCAGGGCACGAGGCCGACGATCATGTAGAAGGCCGTGGTCTTGCCCGCGCCGTTCGGGCCGAGGAGTCCCACGACTTCGCCGGAGCTGACCTCGATCGACAGGTCGGACACCACGCGACGCGACTTGTACTGCTTGCCGAGCGACTCGGCCTTGAGGACGCTCATCGCGGCGTGTCCGGCGGCGCCGGCGCCTGCCTGCCGGCCGGCTTGTCGCCCGGCCTGGCCTGGCTCTTCGGATTGATCGTGATGCGCACGCCGCCCGGGTCCTGTCCGCCGGGGTTGGCCGCCACCCGCTGCCGTGCGATGTCGTAGACGAGCGTGCTGCCGCGGATCACGTTCGATCCGTCGGTGAGCCAGGCGTCGCCGTCGAGCCGCACGGTGGCAGCCTGGACGTCGTAGTCGATCGCGTTCGCCCGGCCCCGGGCGAGCTGCCCCGTCTCCTGGATCCGCTGCTCGAACTCGGCGGGCGCACCGCGGACCTGCGCGCTCGAGATCTGGTTGTTGCGGAAGGCGACCTTCGCGTCCGAGGACGTCAGCTTGCCGTCCGGCACGGTGATGCGGACCTGGCCGGAGAGCGTCCAGTCGGAGTTCTCGAAGTTGAGGCCGGTCGCGGTCGCCGCCTGCGCCTCGACCACGAGCGGGCCCTGCGTGATCCTGAGCTGCCGGAACACCAGGGTGTTCTTCTTGTAGTCGAAGTCCGAGGACGCCGCGACGAGTTCGATCGGCTGGTCCTTCGAGGGCCGCGGGAGCTGCTGCGTGGCAGCCAGGGCCGCGCCCGCCGCGAGCCCGCAGAGCAGGGCGGCAGCGACGCGAGCGCGCGCGGCGTCAGGGATTGAAGCGGCCATGGACGTCCGATTCTAGCTGCAGGGTCCCGCCGTTCAAATCGGCACGCAGGCCGCGCGCCTCGAGAAGGTGCTCGCCGAAACGCACGGTCACCGGGTCGCGCGTCCGCACCACGCCGCGATCGATGTCGTAGCTCAGCCGCTCGGTGCGGATCGTCGCGGCCTCGCCGGACTGGCTGCCGTCGATCCTGACGTCCCCGGAGAGCTCGATGGACTGCCGGTCCGCCGGCATGCGGCCGGTCATCGAAGTGACGTGCCACTTGCCGAAGTCCCGGGTGTGGTAGTCGAGGTCGAGGTCCGCCAGGCTCACGCTCTGGTCCGCGAGCTGCTGCTCGATCGTGCCGGCGCGCACCACGACGCGGGGCTTCCCGTCCGGGCCCATCTCCGTGAGCGTCGCGCCGGTGACGAAGTAGCCCCGTTGCTCCTGCTCGGCGCCGATCTCGATGTCCTGCTCCTCGCGATGGGCGAACAGCGTGTACAGCAAGGCGAGGCCGGCGACGCCCGTGAACAGGCTCGCGAGCCGGCGCCTCAGCGCGCGCTTGCGCTGAGCAGCAGATCGCATACGTCGCGCACGGCCCCGCGCCCGCCGGGCGAGGGTGTGATCCAATGGGCGGCGGCCTGTGCCGCCGGGTGGGCGTCCGCCACGGCGACCGCGAGCCCGGCCGCCCGCAGCATCGGCAGGTCGGGGGTGTCGTCGCCGACGCAGGCGGTCTCCCCGGCGCCGATGCCGAGTTCGCGCAGCAGCGAGGCGAGTTCCGCGCCCTTGTCGCCCACGCCCTGGCGCGTGTGCCGTATGCCGAGCTCGGCGGCCCGCGTGGCGACCGCCGCGGAATCGCGTCCCGAGATGATCGCCACCGTGATCCCGGCACGCTGCACCGCGACGAGCCCCGAGCCGTCGCGCACGTGAAACACCTTGAACTCCTCGCCAGCGGCGGAGATGTAGAGGCGGCCGTCCGTGAGGACGCCGTCCACGTCGAGTACCAGGAGGCGGATGCGCCGCGCGCGCTCGAGCAGCGCGTCCACGGCTACATCACCCCTGCGCGCAGCAGGTCGTGCACGTTGAGTGCGCCGACGAGCACGCCGTCGTCGTCGACGACGGGCAGGGCGGTGATGCGGTGCTCCTCCATCATGTGCACCGCCTCGGCGGCGAGCATCCGCGGCCGCGCGACCTTGCCGCCGGCGGTCATCACCTCGCGCATCGGCGTCGCGTGCACGTCGAGCTGCCGGTCGAGCGCGCGCCGCAGGTCGCCGTCGGTGAAGATGCCGAGGACCCGACGTCGCTCGTCGACGATCGTCGTCATGCCGAGGCCCTTTCGGCTCATCTCGAGGAGGCCGGCGCTGAGCGGCGTGTCGGGCCCGACCTGGGGCAGTTCCGCGCCCCGGCGCATCACTTCCTCGACGTGCAGCAGCAGGCGCCGCCCGAGGCTGCCGCCCGGGTGCGAGCGCGCGAAGTCTTCCTCGGTGAAGCCGCGCGCCTCGAGCACCGCGACGGCGAGTGCATCGCCCATCGCGAGCGCGGCGGTCGTGCTCGCCGTCGGCGCGAGGTTGAGCGGGCAGGCTTCCTCGGGGACGCTCACGTCGAGCGTCACGGTCGCGTAGCGCGCGAGCGTCGAGGCCTCGTTGCCGGTGAGCGCAATCAACGGCACGGCGAGCCGTTTCAGCAGCGGCAGGATCGTGAGCAGCTCCTCGGTCTCGCCCGAGTTCGACAGCGCGATCACGGCGTCGCGCGCGGTGATCATGCCGATGTCGCCGTGACTCGCCTCGGCGGGGTGCAGGAAAAACGACGGCGTACCGGTGCTCGCGAGGGTCGCCGCGATCTTGTTGCCGACGTGGCCGGACTTGCCCATGCCGGTGACGACGACGCGGCCCTCGCAGGCGAGCAGCAGCTCGCAGGCGCGCGCGAAGTCCTCGCCCAGCCGGTCGACGAGGGCGGCGACGGCCGCCGCCTCGGTCGCGAGGACCCGGCGGCCACGGGCGGTGAGCTGGGCGGGGGAGGCCATGGGAACAGTCTACAGTGTGTGGCCGGCCGCCTTCCGCACCGTCCCGGGTTAAACTGCCCGACCCCTGACACGAGGCCAGCGAACCATGACCGCCGACGAGGTATCCCGGCTGATCCGGGCCGGCTTGCCGGACGCCGAGATCCGGGTGATGACCGACGACGACACCCACTTCGAGGCCGTCGTGGTCGCCCGGGAATTCGAGGGGCGCCGCTCGCTGCAGCGCCACCAGCTGGTCTACGCGACCCTCGGGCCGCGCATGGGCCGGGAGGTGCACGCCCTGTCGATCCAGGCGTACACCCCGGCCGAGTGGCAGGCGCTTCGCGCCGGCGGCTGAACGGGAGAGACAACTTGGACAAGCTGCAGATCTGCGGCGGCGTGCCCCTCGAGGGCGAGGTCCGCATCTCGGGGGCGAAAAACGCGACCCTGCCGATCCTTGCGGGTGCGCTGCTCGCGGACGGCCCGGTCACCATCGGCAACGTCCCGCACCTGCAGGACGTGACGACCATGATCGAGCTCCTTGGCCGCATGGGCGCGAGCGTCACGGTCGATGAGCGCATGCGCATCGAGGTCGATCCGCGCACGACTCGCGAGACCTTCGCGCCCTACGAGCTCGTGAAGACCATGCGTGCCGCGATCCTGGTGCTCGGCCCGCTGGTGGCGCGCCACGGCTCGGCCGACGTCTCGCTGCCCGGCGGCTGCGCGATCGGGGCCCGGCCGGTGAACATCCACGTCGCGGGGCTGCAGGCGATGGGCGCGGACGTGCACATCGAGAACGGCTACATCAAGGCCCGTGCAGGCCGCCTCAGGGGCGCGCGCATCGTGCTCGAGACCGTGACGGTCACCGGCACCGAGAACCTGATGATGGCGGCGACGCTCGCCGAGGGCCGCACCATCCTCGAGAACGCCGCCCGCGAGCCGGAGATCGTCGACCTCGCGCTGTTCCTGAACTCGATGGGCGCGAAGGTGTCGGGCCACGGCACCGACACCATCGTCATCGACGGCGTCGAGTCCCTGCACGCCACGAGTTACGAGGTCCTCCCGGACCGGATCGAGGCCGGGACCTACCTCGTCGCGGGCGCCATCACCGGCGGCCGTGTGCGGGCCCGCAATGCGCGGCCCGATCACCTCGACGCCGTGCTTGCCAAGCTCGAGGAGGCAGGGGCGAAGGTGGTGCGCGGCGACAATTTCATCGAGGTGGACATGGCCGGGCGGCGACCGCGCGCCGTGGACATCCGCACCGCGCCGCACCCGGGATTCCCGACCGACATGCAGGCCCAGTTCGCGGCGCTCAACACGGTGGCCGAGGGGGTCGGCACGATCATCGAGACCATCTTCGAGAACCGCTTCATGCACATGCTCGAGATGCGGCGCATGGGCGCGGAGATCCGCCTCGAGGGCAACACGGCCATCATCAAGGGCGTGCCGAAGCTCACGGCCGCGCCCGTGATGGCCACCGACCTGCGGGCCTCCGCGAGCCTGGTGCTGGCGGGCCTGGTCGCGGAGGGCACGACCGACGTCGAGCGGATCTACCACATCGACCGCGGCTACGAGTGCATCGAGGAGAAGTTGCAGGGCCTCGGTGCGCAGATCCGGCGGGTCGGCCGGGGACGGAGGTGAAGAGGCCCGGAAGGAGAAGGGGGTAGTGATCAGGGGGTAGGGGGTAGGGAAGAAGGGAAAGCGGATAGTGACTGGCGGATAGCGGATAGGAAGAGGTGCGGCGGCTCGGTCACGCGCGAGCCACCCCTGAATGCGGCGGCGACGAGCCCGCGAGCCAACCGGTGACCCGCCGGAACGCATAAGGGTTTCTACGTATGCCTCTCGGCGTGGCTTCAGCCCGGCTCCTTCTATCCGCTAGTCACTATCCGCTTTCCCTTCTTCCCTACCCCCTACCCCCTGATCATTGTCCACTTTCCCTCTCCCACCCTCAGCCGTCCGCGCCGATTCGCTATAATTTGTCGTTGCCCACGGCGGCCTCTCCGTCCGCCTCGGCAAGCACCCGAATCCGCCGAGGAGATCGCTGGATGACCGAACAAGTCGATACGGGCAGGCGTCACTTCCTGACCGTCGCCACAGTCGCGACCGGTGCCGTGGGCGCCGCGTTCGTCGCCGTACCGTTCCTTGCGTCCTGGAAACCGAGCGCCCGGGCCAAGGCCATGGGCGCGCCGGTCGAGGTGGACGTCAGCAAGCTCGAGCCGGGCGCGATGGTGAAGGTCGAGTGGCGCGGCAAGGCGATCTTCATCGTCAACCGCACGCCGCAGATGCTCAAGGCCATCGACGGCGTCGACGACAAGTTACGTGACCCGGGCTCGAACGAGTCCGAGCAACCGGAGTTCGCCAAGAACCCGGCGCGCGCGTTGAAGCCGGAGTACCTGGTGCTGGTCGGCGTCTGCACGCACCTCGGCTGCGCACCGCTCGACAAGTTCGCGCCGGGCGACGTGACCGTCGGGGCCGACTGGCCGGGCGGCTTCTTCTGCCCCTGCCACGGATCCAAGTTCGACATGTCGGGCCGCGTCTTCAAGGATGTGCCCGCGCCGACCAACCTGCCGGTGCCTCCGTACAGCTTCCTGAGCGATACGCGGATCCTCATCGGCGCTGAAGCGGGGAAAGCGTGATGGCCAGCAGCACTCAGTCCGCCAATGCCGGCGGCGGGCGCCTCGCGGCGCTGACGACCTGGATCGACGAGCGCTTCCCGATGACCAGGCTCTGGAAGGAGCAGGTCTCGGAGTACTACGCGCCGAAGAACATGAACTTCTGGTACTTCTTCGGGTCGCTGGCGCTCATGGTGCTGGTCCTGCAGCTCGTGACCGGCATCTTCCTCACGATGAACTACAAGCCCTCGGCGGCCGAAGCGTTCGGTTCCGTCGAGTACATCATGCGCGACGTCGAATGGGGATGGCTGATCCGGTACTTGCACTCGACCGGCGCCTCGGCCTTCTTCATCGTCGTCTACCTGCACATGTTCCGCGCGCTGCTCTACGGGTCTTACCAGAAGCCGCGCGAGCTGCTGTGGATCTTCGGCATGCTGATCTACTTCGCGCTGATGGCCGAGGCGTTCTTCGGCTACCTGCTGCCCTGGGGCAACATGTCCTACTGGGGCGCACAGGTGATCGTGTCGCTGTTCGGCGCGGTCCCGGTCGTTGGCGATTCGCTCACCGAATGGATCCGCGGTGACTTCTACATCTCGGACGTCACGCTGAACCGCTTCTTCGCGCTGCACGTGGTCGCGATCCCGCTGGTGCTCGTGTTCCTCGTCATCGCGCACCTCATTGCGCTGCACGAGGTCGGCTCGAACAACCCGGATGGCGTCGAGATCAAGAAGGTGAAGGGCCCGGACGGCATTCCCCTCGACGGCATCGGGTTCCACCCGTACTACACGGTCAAGGACCTGGTGGGTGTCGGAGTGTTCCTGTTCCTCTTCTCGCTGGTGATCTTCTACGCGCCGACGCTGGGCGGCTACTTCCTCGAGTACGCGAACTTCGAGCCGGCGAACCCGCTGCAGACGCCGCCGCACATCGCCCCGGTGTGGTACTTCACGCCGTTCTACGCGATCCTGCGCGCGGTGCCGAGCAAGTCGCTCGGCGCACTGCTCATGGGCGCCGCGGTGCTGCTGTTCGTGTTCCTGCCGTGGCTCGACCGTGGCAAGGTGAAGTCGATCCGCTACCGCGGCCCGCTCTTCAAGTTCTTCCTGTATTCCTTCGCGATCAGCTTCCTCGCCCTCGGTTTCCTCGGCCTGCAGCCTGCGACGCCGGGATACACCATGGCGGCGCGGTTCTTCGCGGTCATCTATTTCGCGTACTTCCTGCTGATGCCGTGGTACACGAGCATCGACAGGACCAAGCCCGTGCCCACGAGGGTCACCTACCATGCGCACTAAGCTTCTCGTCCTGCTCGCGGCGCTGGTCCCGGCGGCGGGTTTCGCGGCCGGCGGTGAGGCGCACCTCGACCGGGCGGGCAACGACGTCGGCAACCGCGCGTCGCTGCAGCGTGGCGCCGCCAACTTCGTGAACTACTGCCTCGGATGCCACTCGGCGAAGTACGTGCGCTACAACCGCCTCGCCGCGGACCTCGGCATCAGCGAGGCGCAGCTGATCGACAACCTGATGTTCACGGGCGAGCGTCCGCACGACACGATTCGCATCGGCATCAACCCGGACCAGGCGAAGCGCTGGTTCGGCGTCGTGCCGCCGGACCTGTCGCTCATCGCGCGGGCCCGCGGCACCGACTACCTCTACACGTTCCTGCGTTCGTTCTACGCCGATCCCACCAAGGCCACCGGCGTGAACAACATCGTGCTGCCGGGCACGGCCATGCCGCACGTGCTGGCTGAGCTGCAGGGCGTGCAGGAGGCGGTCTGGGAAGGCCACGTGGACGCGCAGGGCAACGCGCAGAAGCACTTCAAGGGCTTCGAGCCCGGCACGCCGGGCAAGCTGTCCGCCGAGGAGTACGACCAGTTCGTGCGCGACACGGTGAACTTCCTCGACTATATCGGCGAGCCCGCGCAACTGCAGCGCACGCGCCTCGGGTTCCCGGTGCTCGCGTTCATCGTGTTCTTCACGCTGCTCGCCTGGGCACTGAAGAAAGAGTACTGGAAGGACGTGAAATAGGGGACATTCCCCTGTTTCCATGATGACCCTCTTTACCCGCGGGGACGATCCGCACTGCCACCGGGTGCGAATCGTCGTCGCGGTCAAGGGTCTCGAGCTGCGGCAGGTGGAAGCCGATCCGGCTCGCCCGCCCGAAGACCTGCTCGACCTGAACCCGTACCAGTCGGTGCCGACGCTCGTCGACCGTGACCTCGTGGTCTACGAGGCGGGCATCGTCTGCGAGTACCTGGACGAGCGGTTCCCGTCGCCCTCGCTGATGCCCGGCGACCCCGCAGGGAGGGCGCAGGCCCGGGTGGCGCTGCACCGCATCGAAAATGACTGGTATTCGGCAGCACCGGCGCTCGAGTCGGGCGACCGGCGCGAGCAGCAGCGAGCGCGCCACCTGCTCGCCGAGAGCATCGTCGCCGCCGAGCCGCTGTTCAGGCTGCGGCCGTGGTTCCTGTCCGACCAGTTCTCGCACCTCGACGCCGCGGTCGCTCCGATCCTCTGGCGGCTCGTCCACTGGGGCATCGATCTGCCTCCGTCGGCGCAGGCGATCGACCGCTACACGAAGCGGGCGTTCTCGCTGGCGGCTTTCCGCAGGAGCCTGAGCCCGGCCGAGCAGGAAATGCGCTCTTGAAGCCGCGCAAGCCCTACCTGCTGCGCGCGATACACGAGTGGATCAGCGAGAGTGACTGCACGCCGCACCTCGTCGTCGACGCAGGTGTGACCGGCGTCGACGTACCGCGCCAGTTCGTGCGCGACGGCCGGATCATCCTCAACATCAGCTGGAACGCGACGGCCGCGCTCAGGATGGACGCCGACTGGGTGAGCTTCAGCGGCCGCTTCGGCGGCACGGCCATGAACGTGCGCGTTCCGATGGCGGCGGTCCTCGCGATCTACGCGAAGGAGACCGGCCAGGGAATGATCTTCGGCGAGGAGGACGGCGAGCCGCCGTCGGCGACGACTCCTGAGACGCCACCGGAGCCGCCCGCCGCGCCGCCCTCGGGCGGCGCACGCGCCAGACTCAAGATCGTCAAGTAGGCGGCGAGCGTCACGCGACGCGAAAGGCGTCCCGGATCCAGTCCAGCCTCGGTCCCTCCGGGCCGGCCTCCAGGGCCACCACGTCGAAGCGCATCGGCAGATCACGAAGCGCGGGACGCGTCATGAGTAGGTGGCGCGCGGCGAGCGTGAAGCGACGCTGCTTGCGCAGGCCGACGCTCGCGGCCGCGCCGCCGAATTCCGCCGACGAGCGCAGCCGGACCTCCACCAGCACCAGCGTGTCGCCTTCGAGCATGACGAGGTCGACCTCGCCGCCGCGGCAGCGGTAGTTGCGCTCGAGCAGGCGCAGTCCCCGGGCCTCGAGGTATCGGGCGGCGGCGTCCTCGCCGCGCTGCCCGATGCCGCGCGTCGTCTCAGGGCTCACCGGGCGTCGACGGCAGGACGGCGGAGCCGAGCGGCAGCGGGCGCCCGCCCTCGATGCGCGCCCAGTCGAGTTCGCGCTGCACGCGGCCCTCGGGTCCGAAGCTGAGCCGCCCGGTCAGGCCGTCCACGGTCGACGACGTCCGGCCGGCGCGCAGCTCGGCCATGAGCCCGACCGCGTCGTAGCCGAAGGCATAGAGACGCAGACGCCCGCGTCCCTCGCTCGCCCACTCCCGTTGCAGCGCGTCCCAGAGCGCCGAGGCGCCCTGCCCGCCATGCAGGATCCAGGGCATCTCAGGGAACCTCAGGCCCTCGAGGTCGGAGGCAGCACGAGTGCTCGGATCCCAGGCGTCGGACGTGGCGTACACCGGCAGGTCGTAGGTCATCTGGAATCGCAGCTGTGGCCTGAGCGCGCGAGCCGCCTGCGCGCTGGCCGCGAGGAAGGCGAACTGCGGACCCGATGACGACTCCGCGGACGCGTCGCGCGCTACCGGCCGGCCGCCCTTGCCGCGGTCGCCCGCGCCGCCGTAACGCCCGAGCGCGGCGCGCAGCGGCCCGGAGAAGTCGCGCGAACCCGGATCGTAGAACTGCGCGCCCGTGAGCTCGAGACCGAGCGACTGCAGCTCGCCGGTGAATGCAGCATGGACGCGTTCGCCCCAGCTGCTGCGCGGAAAGAGCGCAATGCCGCGCGTGTGTCCGTCGGAGGCGATGCGCCTCGCGGCCTCGCGCGCCTCCTGCTCAGGATCGAGGGTGAACTGGAACAGGAACGCCGGAGGTGTGCCTCCTGCGAACGAGTTGAGCGCGAGCGTCGGTATGGGCATCTGGCCCGCGGCGACCATCGCGACCTCGTCGCGGGTCAGCGGGCCGACGACGACCTGGGCGCCGTCGCCGACGGCCTTCTGGTAAGCGCTCGTGGCGCCGAGCGACGCGGTGTCGTAGACGAGCACGCGCGGCGCGACGTCGGGACGGTCGAGGTATCCCGCGAGGAAGCCGTCGCGCACCGCGATGCCCGCCGCCCGCTGTTTCCCGGTGAGCGGCAGCAGCAGCGCGACCGCGGCCGGCTGCCCGACGGGCAGCACGACCGGCACAGCCGTTTCCGGACCCGCTACTGCAAATGCAGGCAGTTGCGCGGTGCCCGCATGGTTCGGGTTGCGCAGGCGCCATTCCGCAGCGCGACGCGCGGTGGCCGGGTCATCCGGCGAGGACGCACGGATCTGGGCCAGCTCGTACCACGCGCGCTCGGTCTCGGTGGCCTGCGGCGGTACCACGTTCGCGATTCCGGACCGCTGCAGCGATTCGACCAGCAGCGCGTGGTTGGCGTCGCGCGCCTCCACCGTGCCGAGCAGCGGATCGCGCCGCTCGAGCGCGCGCACGCCGTCGAGCGTGCGGCCCGCGAGGAAATACGCCTGTGCCTGAAGCAGCAGCAGCTCGGATTCGAGGGCGACCGGCCAGGGCCTCGGGATGGCGTCGATCGCGGCGAGGGCGGCGACGCCATTGCCCTGCGCGAGCGCGAGTTCCGCCTGCACACGGCCGAGCAGTACCGCGTCGTCACCCGTCACCGGGCCGCCGATCTTCTTCAGCACGCGCGCGGTGTCGGCGGCCTGTCCAGCCGCCAGGTACTCCCGTGCAGCCAGGAGCGTCAGGCGCGTGTCCCAGTCGCGGAAGAGCTTCCGGGCCTGTCGCTCGTAGAGTGCGGCGGCGCCCGCGTGGTCCCCGCTCCTCGACAGGCTTTCTGCCGTCACGGACTCCTGCGCGACGGCGGCGGGCCACGACGGCAAGAGCACGGTCGCGGAAAACGCGATCGCGGCGGTGCAGAGCAGGGCGCGAACTTGCCGTCCGTTAAGTCGTGCGTGCAGCATGGGGGCACCGGAGGGAACGCGTGGCAAACGTGGCGGACGATTCTATAGCGCGGCGACGCGGGGGCGCACTGTTCCTCGTGGCGACGCCGATCGGCAACCTCGGCGACCTGAGCCCGCGCGCGCGCGAGACGCTGCGTGACGCCGACGTGCTGCTCGCGGAGGACACGCGGCACACCTCGCAGCTGCTGCACGCGTCCGGCATCGAACGCGCGGCGGGCACGCTCCTGTCGCTGCACGAGCACAACGAGCGGGCGAGCGTGGCGGCACACGTCGAAAGAATGCTCGGCGGCGCGACCATCGCGCTGGTGAGCGACGCCGGCACGCCGCTGGTGAGCGACCCGGGCGCCGCACTCGTTCGCGCGGCGATTGCAGCGGACATCGAGGTCGTCGCGGTGCCCGGGCCCTGCGCGGCCGTGGCTGCGATCACGCTGTCGGGGCTGCCCGCGGACCGCTTCGCCTTCGAGGGCTTCCTCCCCGCGAAGCACGCGGCCCGCGTCGAGGCGCTGCGCGGCCGGTCCCGCGAGTCGCGCACGCTCGTGTTCTACGAAGCGCCGCACCGCCTGCAGGACGCGCTCGCGGACCTCGAGGAGGTGTTCGGGCCGGAGCGCCCGGCGGCGCTGCTGCGCGAGATCACTAAGCGCTTCGAGAGCGCCTACCGCGGTACGCTCCGCGAGCTCGGCGAGCGCTGTGCGCGCGATCCCGACATGTCGCGCGGCGAGATCGTGCTGGTCGTCGGCGGCGCCACGCAGCCCGAGGCGCCCGACGCCGCGGCAGTGCAGACGCTCCTGCGTGCGCTGCTCGAGGAACTGCCCGCGTCGCGAGCGGCACGGGTTGCCGCGCGGGTCACGGGCCGGCCCCGCAAGGAGCTCTACGACCTGGCGCTCGCGCTCGGGGCGACACCCGGACCCTGAGCCTGGCGCGCGGCCTGTATACTGCTTGCGGGAGTCGGCCAGGCAACCGCTGCGATTTTTCGCGGAGGAAAGTCCGGGCTCCACAGAGCAAGGTGCCAGGTAATGCCTGGGGGGCGCGAGCCCACGGAAAGTGCAACAGAAAGCAAACCGCCCAAGCGCCGCAGCGATGCGGCGACGGCAAGGGTGAAACGGTGCGGTAAGAGCGCACCGCGTCGGTGGCAACATTCGACGGCACGGCAAACCCCACCTGGAGCAAGACCAAATAGGGAAGCGCGCGGACCATCGGGTCCGCACCCGCGGCTCGCGGAGGCTTCCGGGTAGGTCGCTCGAGGCGCGCGGCGACGCGCGTCCCAGATGGATGGTTGCCCTCGACAGAACCCGGCTTATCGGCCGACTCCCGCTTCCAGGATCGAACTTCTAGCCATATGTCAAGGCCTTCGGTGGCCGCTGCCGCCCGGCCTGACGGCGGTTCGCCGTTGGCATCCCATTTCATCCCACCTCCGTTCCGGCGCGTCCCAGCGCCCTGCAACGACGCGTCCGCGGATCCTGTCCCACCGGATCCCTGCTGGATTTGGGCTCCAAACCCCTCCGTGGCACCGACGCCGCACTTCGAAGCCCGGCAGGGTGGCCATTTCCCACGTGAGCGACATTCTCAGTTCATTTTAAAGAAGATTCGATAACTAATTGATTACAATGAGGATACTGTCGCAATTTCGCATCACTGGCACCCCATCTGCGGTCTAAGTTGCTGTGTCCCTTGAAAAAATCTTTGGCCCAGCCGTTGACTCCCTACGCGCGCGCGACCTATATTCCCGGCCGGTGGGACAAAGTGGGATGAAATGGGCTGCCGGCCCAAAACAGTGACCTGACATGTTTCGTGGCGCCAACAAAGTGACGCTCGACGCCAAGGGGCGAGTGGCCATGCCTGCGCGGTACCGGGACACCCTGGTCGAGCGCAGCGAAGGCCGCCTCGTCGCCACGGTCGACCGCGCGGACCGGTGCCTGTTGATCTACCCGCTCCCGGACTGGGAAGAGATCGAGCGCAAGCTCATGCGGTTGCCGAGCCTGAATCCCCAGGCGCGCCGGCTGCAGCGGCTGATGGTCGGCCACGCGACCGACCTCGAACTCGACTCCCACGGCCGGGTGCTCGTGCCGCCCAAGCTGCGCGAATACGCGGGTCTCACACGTCAGGCGATGCTGATCGGGCAGGGCAACCGTTTCGAGCTCTGGGACGAGCAGCACTGGAACGAGCGCCGCGAGGCATGGCTGCAGGCGGGCGAGGAAACGGGCGACCTGCCCGCCGAGCTCGAGCAGCTGTCGCTGTAGGCGCTCGCGTGGCGGAACACACGCCGGTACTTCCCGACGAAGTGCTGGCCGGGCTCGCGGTGCGGGCCGCAGGTCGGTACTGCGACGCGACGTTCGGACGGGGTGGGCACACCGCCGCGATCCTGGGCGCACTCGGGCCGGACGGTCGCGTGTTCGCGATCGACCGCGACCCCGAGGCGATCAGGGCCGGGCAGCTGCGGTTTGCGGGGGAGCCACGTCTCACGCTGATACGGGGGTCGTTCGGGCAGCTCGAGGAGCGGGTCCGGGCGGCAGGTTTGGCAGGGGAACTCGACGGCGTGCTGATGGACCTCGGCGTCTCCTCGCCGCAGCTCGACGAAGCCGGGCGCGGTTTCAGCTTCATGCAGGACGGGCCGCTCGACATGCGCATGGACAACGAATCCGGGCAGAGCGCCGCGCAGTGGCTGGCGCGCGCCAGCGAGCGCGACATCGCCTCGGTCCTGCGCACGCTCGGCGAGGAGCGCTACGCAGGCCGGATTGCCCGCGCGATCGTCGCCGCCCGCGCCGCGGCGCCCATCGCGCGCACCGGACAGCTCGCGGCGATCGTGGCCGCGGCGGTGCCGGGCCGCGAACCGGGCAAGCACCCGGCGACGCGCACCTTCCAGGCGATCCGCATACACGTGAACGGCGAACTCGAGGCGCTCGAGTCGGTGCTGCCGCAGGCGGTGCGCCTGCTCGCACCGGGCGGACGGCTGTGCGTGATCAGCTTCCACTCGCTCGAGGACCGCATCGTCAAGCGCTTCATCCGTCGCGAGGAGCAGGGCGATCCCGTCTACGCCGGCCTGCCCGTGGTGCCGCCACACGCGCGGCCACGCCTCAGGCGCGTCGGCAAGGCCATCGAGCCTCGCGATGCCGAGGTGGCCCGCAATCCGCGGGCGCGCAGCGCCGTGCTGCGCGTCGCCGAGAGGCTGGCCGCATGAGCGCCACGCTCTGGCGACTCGCTGTCGTCGCGCTCGGGCTGGCGCTGCTCGGCTCGGCGCTAGGCGTGATCTACGGCAAGCACCAGGCCCGCAACCGCTTCAACGACCTGCAGCGACTCGAGCGCGAGCGCGACGAGCTCGACATCGAGTGGGGACAGCTGCAGCTCGAGCAGAGCACGTGGGCCACCAACGGTCGCGTCGAGACCGTCGCCCGCGACGACCTGCACATGGTCATTCCGCAGGCCACCGACCTGCGCATCGTCAAGCCATGAAGCGCAGCACGAGCCGCGACCGCGATCCGGGCCGCCAGGGCTGGCGCCACTGGCTGGTGCTCGGGGCGCTCGGCCTCTGCGGTGTCGCGCTGCTCGCGCGCGGCGTCTACCTGCAGGTGATCGACCAGGAATTCCTCGAAAAGCAGGGCGACGCGCGCATCCTGCGCGTCGCGAAGCTGTCGGCGAATCGAGGCATGATCCTCGATCGCAACGGCGAGGCGCTCGCGGTGAGCACGCCGGTCGACACGGTCTGGGCCGACCCCCGCAAGCTCGCCGAGGTGCCGCAGGAATTCCCGCGTCTCGCCAAGGCGCTCGACCGGGATCCGCAGTGGCTCGCGCGCCGCGTGACGAGCAGCCTCGACCGGGAGTTCGTGTACCTCGTGCGGCACATGCGGCCGGCGGACGCCGCGCGCGTGAAGGCGCTCGGCATCCCGGGCGTCGACACCTTGCGCGAATACCGCCGCTACTACCCGGCGGGCGAGGTCACGGGCCACCTGCTCGGTTTCACGAACGTCGACGACGTCGGCCAGGAGGGCCTCGAGCTGGCCTACGACCAGTGGCTTGGCGGCGAGCCCGGCGCGAAGCGGGTGATGCGCGACAGCCTCGGCCGCACCATCGAGGACATCGAGCGCATCCGGGCCCCGCGGCCCGGCCAGGACCTGCGCACGAGCATCGACGTGCGCGTGCAGTACCTCGCGTACCGCGAACTCAAGGCGGCGGTGCAGGCGAACAAGGCGCGCTCGGGGTCGGTCGTGGTGATCGACATCGCCACGGGCGAGGTGCTGGCGATGGTCAACCAGCCGGCCTTCAACCCCAACGACCGCGAGCAGTACGCCGCGTCGCGCTACCGTAACCGCGCGACGAACGACTTCCTCGAGCCCGGGTCGAGCATCAAGCCGTTCGTGGTCGCCGCCGGCATGGAGACCGGTCGTTACCACGCCGACACGCTGATCGACACGAACCCCGGCATGGTCCGCGTCGGCATCAAGACGGTGAAGGACAAGCACAACCTGGGCACGATCGACGTGACCACCGTGCTCGCCAAGTCGAGCAACGTCGGCGTCGCGAAGATCGCGCTGTCGCTGAAGCCTCAGGAAATGTGGGGCGTGTTCGACCGCCTCGGCTTCGGTCGTGTCACCGCGTCCGGGTTCCCCGGCGAATCGGCGGGCATCCTCACGAACTACGACCACTGGCGCTCGATCGGCCAGGCGACGATGTCCTACGGCTACGGCCTCTCGGTCACGCCGCTGCAACTCGCGCAGGCGTACGCCGTGATCGGCTCGGGCGGGATCTACCGCCCGGTGAGCCTGCGCAAGGTCGACGCGCCGCTGCCGGGGGAGCGCGTCATGGACGAGACCGTGTCACGCGAGGTCGTGCGCATGCTCGAGAGCGTGGTGAGCGAGGTCGGCACCGCCCGCCGCGCCGCCATCATGGGCTACCGCGTGTCGGGCAAGACCGGCACCGCGTGGAAGGCGTCCGAGACCGGCGGTTACTCGACGAACAAGTACCTCGCGATCTTCGGCGGCGTCGTCCCGGCGAGCAACCCGCGACTCGCGGCCGTCGTGATCATCGACGAGCCGACCGGCGGGGCGTACTACGGCGGCGAAGTCGCGGCCCCGGTGTTCGCCACGGTCATGTCGGGCGCCCTGCGCCTGCTCGCGATCCCGCCGGACGACCTGCAGCGGGTGCCGGCGACGACCCTGGTGCAGGCGCAGGACCCGTGGTGATGCGCGCGTCCGTGCCATCGAAGGAGACCGCGAACGGAAGCGCCCGCGCGCCCGCGTACCGGGCGTCGCTCGCGGCGCTGCTCGAGGACGTCGCCGCGCCGGCGCGCGACGTGACCGTCTCCGACGTGACGCAGGACAGCCGCTCCGCCACGCCAGGGTGCCTCTTCATCGCGTGCCCGGGGCGGAGCTCGCACGGCGTCGCGCACGCGGCCGCGGCCGTCGAGCGCGGCGCGCTGGCGGTGCTCTGGCAGCCCGCGCCAGGCGTCGAGGCGCCGGTGTTGCCGGCGCAGGTCGTCGTGCAGGCCATCCCGGACCTCGCCGGGCACGTCGGGCGGATCGCGGACCGCTTCTTCCGCGAGCCGTCGGCCGGGCTCGCCGTCTCGGGCATCACCGGCACGAACGGCAAGACGACCACCGCGTACCTGCTCGCCCAGGCCTCGGACGCGGTGGGCCGCCGGGGTGCCTACCTCGGAACGATCGGCCACGGGCGCCCGGGCGCGCTCGCCGGCGCCGGGCTCACCACGCCCGACTGCGTGACCGTCCACCGCCGTCTCGCCGAATCGCGCGACGCGGGTGCGAAGACGATGAGCGTCGAGGTGTCGTCCCACGCGCTCGACCAGGGCCGCGTGGACGGCGTGCATTTCGACACCGCCGTGTTCACCAACCTGACGCGCGATCACCTCGACTACCACGGCACCATCGAGGCTTACGGCGCGGCGAAGGCGCGGCTCTTCCGCACGAGCGGCCTGCGCGCCGCGGTCGTGAACGTTCGCGACGGTTTCGGCCGCGAACTCGCCGACACGCTCGACCCGTCGCTGGAGCGTGTGCTGTTCTCGACGTCGAACGAGATCTGGGCCCCGGCCGGCAGCGGCTGGATCCGGGTGCCGGAGCTGCGCACGACCACGGCCGGACTCACGCTGCACGTGGAGTCGAGCTGGGGCGCAGGGACCTTGCGCTCGCCGCTCGTCGGCGAGTTCAATGCCGAGAACCTGCTTGCCGTGCTCGGCGTGCTGCTCGGCTGGCGCGTGCCGCTGCAACAGGCGCTCGTCGCGCTCGCGACCTGCGTCGCTCCGCCCGGCCGCATGCAGGCGTTCGGCGGCGGCGCCCAGCCGCTCGCGCTCGTGGACTACGCGCACTCGCCCGACGCGCTCGCCAAGGTCCTCGACGCGGCGCGCGCCCACGCGCGCGGCCGCCTGATCTGCGTGTTTGGCTGCGGCGGGGACCGCGATCCCGGCAAGCGTCCGCTCATGGGCGCGCTCGCCGAGAGCCGCGCCGACCTCGTGGTCGTTACCGACGACAACCCGCGCACCGAGGACTCGCGCGCGATCATCGAGCAGATCCTCGCGGGCATGCAGCAACCCGGGGCGGCGCACGTCCTCTCCGACCGGGCCGAGGCCATTCATTTCGCGCTCGCGGAGGCCGATGCCGGCGACGTCGTCGTGGTGGCGGGCAAGGGCCACGAGGACTGCCAGATCGTCGGGCGGGACGTGCGGCCGTTCAGCGACCGCGCCGTCGTGCTCGATGCACTCGGTGAGGAAGCATGATCCGCAGCCTCGCCGGGCTCGCGAACGTGACGGGCGGCGCGCTCCACGGCGCCGACGTCGCGTTCGGGACCGTGACCACCGACAGCCGCACGCTCGGGCCGGGTTCGCTGTTCGTGGCGCTGCGCGGCGAGCACTTCGACGGCCACGACTTCGTTCCGCAGGCCGCGGCGCGCGGCGCGGCGGGCGTCCTCGTGAGCCGCGTCGTCTCCGCGCCCGTGTCGCAGGTCGTCGTGCCCGGGACCCTCGACGCGCTCACGCGCTTCGCCAACGCGTGGCGGCGTGATTTCGCGGGCACCGTGGTCGGCATCACGGGCAGCAACGGCAAGACGACGGTCAAGGAGATGACGGGCGCCATCCTGGGTCTCTGTGGCCCGTGCCTCGTCACGCAGGGCAACCTGAACAATCACATCGGCGTGCCGCTCACGCTCGCGCGGCTCACGTCGGAACATCGCCATGCCGTCATCGAGATGGGCGCGAATCACCAGCGCGAGATCGCGCACCTGGCCTCGGTCGCCGAGCCGGACGTCGGGATGGTGATCAACGCCGGTCCCGCACACCTCGAGGGTTTCGGCGGGATCGAGGGCGTGGCGCGCGGCAAGGGCGAGATGTTCCAGGCGCTCGGCGCCGGGGACACCGCGGTGATCAACGCGGACGATCGCTACGCGGCCTTCTGGCACGGGCTCGCGCGCGAGGCCGGACGCATCGTCACGTTCGGCATGCGCGAGCGCGCGGACTTCAGCGCCGCGAACGTCCGGACGACGGTCGTGGGCGACGGTTTCGCGACGGAATTCGATCTCGAGTGCCCGCTCGGGCGCAGCACCGTGCGCCTCGCGCTCGCGGGCGAGCACAACGTCATGAACGCGCTCGCCGCGTCGGCGGCCGCGTACGCCGCGGGCGCCCCGCTCGAGGCGATCGTGGACGGCCTCGCGGCGATGCGCCCGGTGTCGGGCCGCCTGCAGACGCGGCCGGCGCTCGGCGGCGCGCGGCTGATCGACGACTCCTACAACGCCAACCCCGGGTCGGTGCGGGCGGGCCTCGTGTCGCTCGCGAGCGTGCCGGGTGAGCATTGGCTCGTGCTCGGCGAGATGCGCGAACTCGGCGACGACTCGGCGCTCCTGCACGCGCAGATCGGCGAGTTCGCGCGCCGGAGCGGCGTGCGCCGGCTGCTCGCCGTGGGCGACGAGGCACACCACGCCGTCGACGCGTTCGGACCGGGCGCGACGTGGTTCGCGAACGTCGCGGACCTCGTCGCGGCCGCGGGCGAGGGCCTGCACCCAGGCGTGACGGTCCTCGTCAAGGGTTCACGGTCCAACCGTCTCGAGCGCGTGGCCGACGCGCTCGCGAGCGGTGGCGGCGCCACGCACGGGGGGAGCCACTAGCATGCTGCGCTACCTCACCGAGTGGCTCACCCAGTACTACTCCGGCTTCAATGCATTCGGCTACCTGACCCTGCGCGCGATCCTCGCGGCCCTCACGGCGCTCGCGATCTCGTTCCTCGTCGGGCCGACGGTGATACGCAAGCTCGCCGAGCACCAGGTCGGCCAGCGCGTGCGCTCCGACGGTCCGCAGAGCCACCTATCGAAGGCGGGCACGCCGACGATGGGCGGGGCCCTGATCCTGGTCGCGATCGTCGCCGGGACGCTCCTCTGGGCGGACCTCACCAACCGATTCGTGTGGATCGTGCTCGCGGTGACCATCGCCTTTGGCCTGATCGGCTTCTGGGACGACTACCTGAAGCTCGTGGTGGGCGACTCGCGCGGGCTCATCGCGCGCTACAAGTACTTCTGGCAGTCGGTGGCCGGGCTCGGCGCCGCCATCGCGCTCTTCGTCACGGCGAAGACCCCCGTCGAGACGACGCTCATCGTGCCGTTCTTCAAGTCCGTGGTGCTGCCGCTCGGCCCGCTGTTCGTCGTGCTCGCGTACTTCGTGATCGTCGGCTCCTCGAACGCGGTGAACCTCACCGACGGCCTCGACGGCCTCGCGATCATGCCGGCCGTGCTCGTCGCCGGCGCGCTCGGGGTGTTCGCCTACGCCTCGGGAAACGTCGTATTCGCGAACTACCTCGCGATTCCCTACGTGGCGGGGGCGGGCGAGGTGCTCGTCATCTGCAGCGCCATCTTCGGCGCGGGCCTCGGGTTCCTGTGGTTCAACACCTATCCGGCGCAGGTGTTCATGGGCGACATCGGCGCGCTGGCGCTCGGCGCCGCTCTCGGCGTGATCGCCGTCATCGTCCGCCAGGAGATCGTGCTCTTCATCATGGGCGGCGTCTTCGTCATGGAGACGGTGTCCGTCATCCTGCAGGTGGGCTCCTTCAAGCTGCGCGGCAAGCGCATCTTCCGCATGGCGCCCATCCACCACCACTTCGAGCTCAAGGGCTGGGCCGAGCCGAAGGTCATCGTGCGCTTCTGGATCATCACCGTGATCCTGGTGCTGATCGGCCTCGCGACCCTGAAGCTGCGATGACGGCGCTCACCCAGGACGTCGCGACGCTCGAGCCCGGCACCCGTGCGCTGGTGCTCGGGCTCGGCCGGACCGGGCTGTCGAGCGCACGTTACCTCGACCGCAAGGGGCTCAAAGTCCGCGTCGCCGACACGCGTGCCGAACCGCCCGGCCTGGCCGCGCTGCGCGAGCGCGTTCCTGCGGCCGAGCTGCGCACGGGCGGCTTCGAGCCGGACCTGCTCGACGACGTCGCGCAGGTCGTGATCTCGCCCGGCCTGTCCTTGCGCGAGCCGATCGCCGTGGAGGCCGCGCGGCGCGGGCTGCCCGTCGTGGGCGACGTCGAACTCTTCGCGCGCGAGGTGCGGCGGCCGGTCGCGGCCGTCACCGGCACCAACGGAAAGAGCACGGTCACGGCACTGCTCGCCGACCTCGCGAATGCCGCGCACCGCACGGCGGTCGCCGGCGGCAACCTCGGCGAGCCCGCGCTCGACCTGCTCGAGCGCCCGGCGCCCGACCTCTACGTGCTCGAGCTCTCGAGCTTCCAGCTCGAGACGACGCGTTCCCTCGAGACGACGGCCGCCGTCGTGCTGAACGTGACGCCCGATCACATGGACCGCTACGACTCGCTCGCGGATTACGCGGCCGCCAAGGCGCGCATCTTCGACGGTTGCGAGACGGCGGTCATCAACGTGGGCGACCCTGTCGTGCGGCAGATGCCGCGCAAGGGCCAGCGTGTCATCTCTTTCGGCCTCGAGGAGGGCGACGCCGACTACTCGCTCGGACGCGTGCCCGAGCCGGTGCTCGCGTGCCGCGGCGAGGCGCTGCTGCCCGTCGCCGCCATGAAGCTGCAGGGCCTTCACAACGTCGCGAACGCGCTCGCCGCGCTCGCCATGTGCGAGGCCCTCGGGTTGCCGCGTGCCCCGGTGCTCGACGCGCTGGCGGCGTTCGGCGGGCTCGCGCACCGCACCCAGTGGATCGCCGAAGTCGGCGGCGTCCGCTACGTGAACGATTCGAAGGGCACCAACGTCGGCGCGACGGTGGCGGCGGTAGCCGGCATGCCGGGACCGCTCGTGCTCATCGCCGGCGGCGACGGCAAGGGCCAGGATTTCGCCCCGCTCGGCGAGTCGTTCCGCGGCAAGGTGCGCCACGTCGTGCTGATCGGCCGCGACGCCGCGGCACTCGCCCGTGCACTCGACGGTGTGTGCCCGTTCGAGTTCGCCACCAGCATGGCGGACGCCGTGCGGGCGGCGCAGGCGGCTGCGGCACCCGGCGCCACCGTGCTGCTGTCGCCCGCCTGCGCAAGCCTCGACATGTTCCGCGACTACGCACACCGCGGCGAGGAGTTCGCCGTTGCCGTCAGGAGCCTCGCCGGATGACCGCCACGACCCTCACCTACGCGCGCTCCACCGGCCAGCCGCGGCGCTTCGTGTTCGATCCATGGGTGATCGGCACCGTCGCCGCGCTGCTGCTGGTCGGGCTCGTCATGGTCGCATCGGCCTCGATCGGCGTCTCGGAGCGCGAGACGGGCAATCCCTTCTTCTATTTCCAGAAGCAGCTCGTCTTCGTCGGCCTCGGCCTGGTCGCCGCGATGGTGGCCATCGCGATCCCGACGAGCGTGTGGGAGAAGAACTCGATCTTCCTGCTCGGCGGGGCGTTCGTCCTGCTCGTGCTCGTGCTGATCCCGGGGCTCGGCTACGAGGTAAACGGCAGCCGCCGCTGGATCCGGCTCGGGTTCATGAACTTCCAGGTCTCCGAGATCGCCCGCGTCATGCTGCTCACGTACATCGCGAGCTACGCGGTGCGACGCTCCGAGGAACTCTGCTCGAGCTTCAAGGGGTTCATGAAGCCGGTCGGCGTGCTGGCCGCGGCGGCCGTGCTGCTGCTCACGGAGCCGGACTTCGGCGCGGCAACGGTGCTGATGGCGACCGGGCTCGCGGTGCTCTTCCTCGCCGGCGTGCGCCTGCACCACCTGCTCGTGCCCGCCGTCCTCGGCGTCGGTGCGATGGCGCTGCTCGCCGTGACCTCGTCCTACCGCATGCGCCGCCTCACGGCGTTCCGCAACCCGTGGGAGGATCCCTTCGACAGCGGCTTCCAGCTGGTGCAGTCGCTCATCGCCATCGGGCGCGGCGAGTGGTTCGGCGTGGGGCTCGGCTCGAGCGTGCAGAAGCTCTTCTACCTGCCCGAGGCGCACACGGACTTCGTGTTCGCGGTGCTCGCCGAGGAGTTCGGCTTCGTGGGCGTGTTCGTCGTCGTGGCCCTGTTCGCGCTGCTCGTTGGTCGCGCGCTCGAGATCGCGCGGCGCGCCGCGGCCGCGGACCTCACGTTCCAGTCCTACCTCGCCGCGTCGATCGGCATCTGGCTCGGGCTTCAGGCGTTCGTGAACATCGGGGTGAACATGGGCCTCCTGCCGACCAAGGGGCTCACGCTGCCGCTGCTGTCCTACGGCGGCAGCAGCATGCTCGTCACGCTCGGCGTGATGGGCCTGCTGCTCAGGATCAATCACGAGGTCCAGATGTCCGGCCGCTCGGCCGTCAGCCGCGAGGCACGGCGCGAATGACGCGGCCCACGGCACTGATCATGGCGGGCGGCACCGGCGGGCACGTGTTCCCGGCGCTCGCGACCGCACGCGTCCTGCAGCGCCGCGGGTACGACATCGTCTGGCTCGGCACGGAGCGCGGCATCGAGGCGCGGCTCGTGCCGGCGGAGGGCATTCCCGTCGAGTGGCTGAGCGTGAGCGGCCTGCGCGGCAAGGGAATCGGGACGCTCCTCGCTGCGCCGTTCCGCCTCGCGGTCGCGCTCGGGCAGGCGCTGCGGGCCGTGCGCAGGCATCGCCCCCGGGTGGTGCTCGGCGCGGGCGGGTTCGCCTCGGGACCGGGCGGCGTGGCGGCGTGGATGCTCGGCCGCCCGCTCGTCGTCCACGAGCAGAACGCCGTGGCCGGACTCACGAACCGCGTGCTCGCGCGCCTCGCGAGCCGGGTCCTCGAAGGCTTCCCGGGCAGCTTCGGCGCCGGCGTGCGCGCGGAGCGCGTCGGCAATCCCGTGCGGCCCGAAATCGCGGACGTGGCGCCGCCCGAGCGGCGTTACGCCGGGCGCGAAGGGCGCGCGCGACTGCTCGTGTTCGGCGGGTCGCAGGGTGCCGCGCGCCTGAACGCGGTCGTGCCGGCCGCCATCGCGGAGCTGCCGGAGGCGTTGAGGCCCGAGGTGCTGCACCAGACCGGGGCGCGCGGAGTCGAGGAGACGCGCGCCGCCTATGCGTCGCGCGGCATCGACGCCGACGTGCGTGCCTTCATCGACGACATGGCCGGGGCCTACGGCTGGGCCGACCTCGCCGTGTGCCGCTCGGGCGCGCTCACCGTCGCGGAGCTCGCGGCCGCCGGCGTGCCCGCGATCCTGGTCCCGTTCCCGGCGGCCGTGGACGACCACCAGACGCGCAACGCGCGCTACGTCGTCGATGCCGGCGCCGCGGTGCTGATGCCGGAGACGGAACTCACGCCGGTGTCGCTCGCCGCGCGCCTGCGCGAGCTGCTCGAGGCCGGGCGGCCGAAGCTGCTCGCGATGGCCCAGGCGGCGCGCGCCACGGCGATCACGGACGCGGACGAGCGACTCGCGGACGCGTGCGTCGCCGCGGCAGGAGGTGCTGCGTGAAGGATCGCATGCGGCGCATCCACACGATCCACTTCGTCGGCATCGGCGGCAGTGGCATGAGCGGCATCGCGGAGGTGCTGCTCAACCTCGGCTACTCGGTGCAGGGCTCGGACCTCAAGGCCGGCGAGTCGACGCGCCGGCTCGAGCAGCTCGGTGCCCGCGTGCTGATCGGCCACGGCGCCGGGAACGTCGACGGTGCCGACGTCGTTGTCGTCTCGAGCGCGATCAATGCCGGGAACCCGGAGGTCGCGCGCGCCCTGGCCGAGCGCATCCCCGTCGTGAAGCGGGCCGAGATGCTCGGCGAGCTGATGCGCTTCCGCTACTCGATCGCGGTGGCCGGTACGCACGGCAAGACGACCACGACGAGCCTCGTGGCGAGCGTGCTCGCCGAGGGCGGCGAGGACCCGACCTTCGTCATCGGCGGACGCCTGAAGAGCGCGGCGGCGAACGCGCGCCTCGGTGCCGGGCAGTACCTCGTCGCGGAGGCCGACGAGAGCGATGCGTCCTTCCTGCACCTGCAGCCGATGATCGCGATCGTCACCAACGTGGACGCCGACCACCTCGGCACGCACGGCGGCGACTTCGGCAGGCTCAAGGCGAGCTTCGTCGAGTTCCTGCACAACCTGCCGTTCTACGGCCTCGCGATCGTCTGCGCGGACGATGCCGAGGCGGCGGCCCTGATCCCGCAGATCGCCCGCCCGTACCTGACCTACGGCCTCGGCGAGTCGGCCGACGTGCGCGCCGTGAACGTCGAGCGCCGCGGCGGCCAGTCGCGGTTCGACGTGCTGCGTCCCGGCCGGGCGCCGCTCCCGGTGACGCTCAACCTGCCGGGGCGTCACAACGTGCTGAACGCGCTCGCCGCGATCTGCGTGGCGACCGAGCTCGAGGTCGACGACGGCGCGATACAGCGCGCGCTCGCTGGATTCCAGGGCATCGAGCGCCGGCTGCAGTGGCTGGGCGACGTCGACGGTCCGTCGGGGCGCCTCACGCTGGTCGACGACTACGGTCACCACCCGACGGAAGTCGCGGCGACGCTCGAGGCCGCCCGGCAGGGCTGGCCGGACCGCCGCCTCGTCCTCGTGTTCCAGCCGCACCGCTACACGCGCACGCGCGACCTGCTCGATGACTTCGCGCAGGTGCTGTCCGGTGCCGACGTCCTCGTCGTCGCCGAGGTGTATCCCGCTGGCGAGGTGCCGATCGCGGGCGCCGACGCGAAGGCGCTGTGCCGCGCCATCCGCTCGCGCGGGCGCGTCGAGCCCGTGCTGCTCAGGTCGCTCGACGAGCTGCCGGAGGCGCTCGCGGGCGTCGCGCGCGACGGCGACGTCGTGCTGCTGATGGGCGCGGGCAGCATCGGCGCCGCCGCGCAGGAACTGCCGGCCGCACTGCAGGCGCTCGTCCGCAAGGGAGGCCGGGCATGACCGTGGCACGCCGCATCGCCGACCCGCGCGAGTTCGGCCGCGTCGCCGTGCTGATGGGCGGCACGTCCTCGGAGCGCGAAGTCTCGCTCGACTCCGGTCGCAACGTGCTCGATGCGCTGCTGCGCAAGGGCGTGGACGCGAGCGCCGTCGACGGCATCCCGGAACTCGTCCGGCAGCTCACCGCGGCGGGCGGCCCGCGCTACGACCGGGTGTTCAACATCCTCCACGGCCAGCGCGGCGGCGGCGAGGATGGCGTCGTGCAGGGGCTGCTCGACGCGCTCGGCGTGCCCTACACGGGTTCCGGCGTACTCGGCTCCGCGCTCTCGATGGACAAGGTGCGCACCAAGCAGGTGTGGCTTTCGCTCGGTCTGCCGACGCCTGCCTACGTGAGCCTCGAGCGCGGCGACGACGTGACGGCCGCGGCGCATAAGCTCGGGCTGCCGGTGATCGTGAAGCCCGCGTGCGAGGGCTCGAGCGTCGGCGTGACGCGCTGCTTCGTGGATGCGGACCTCGCCGCGGCGGTGGACCTCGCCGCGCGCTACCCGGGCCCGATGCTCGTCGAGCAGCTCGTCCAGGGCGACGAGTTCACCGTCGCGGTCCTGGGAGTCGAGGCGCTGCCGTCGATCCGCATCGTGCCTGCCGGCGAGTACTACGACTACCACGCCAAGTACGTCGCCGAGGACACGCAGTACCTCTGTCCCGGCGCGAGCGGCGCCACGGAGCAGGAGCTCGGCAGCCTCGCGCTCGCGGCGTTCTTCGCCGCCGGCTGCAGCGGCTGGGGTCGGGTCGACTTCATGCGCGACCGTGCGGGCAGGCTCTGGCTGCTCGAGGTGAACACGGCGCCCGGCATGACGAGCCACTCGCTCGTGCCCAAGGCGGCGCGCAGTCGCGGCATCGAATTCGACGATCTCGTCTGGCGGGTGCTCGAAACGAGCTTCGCCGTGCGCAGGAGCTGAGGGAAGCGATGGTACTGCCCTGGAAGAAGCGCAATCGACGCCAGGCCGCACACGGGGAGCCGGGCCTCCTCGAGCGGCTCGACTGGCGCGCGCTCGCCGTGACCGGCGGCATCGCGGTCGCCTGCGCCGCCGTCGCGTGGCTCGGCATGCTGGCGCTCGACCGGCCCGTGCGACGGGTGCAGGTCGAGGGTGCTTTCAAGCGGGTGACGCCGCCGGAGATCGAGAGCGCGGTCGTCGGCGTCGTGAAGGGCGGTCTCGCCTCGGTCGACCTCGAGCGCGTGCGCGAGAGCATCGATCGGATCGACTGGGTCGACCGCGCGGTGGTGCAGCGGCGCTGGCCCGACGCGATCCGCGTGATCGTCACCGAGCAGGTCGCGGCGGCCCGCTGGAACGAGGCCGGGCTCCTGAACGCCCGCGGCGAGCTCTTCATCCGCAACGCGCGCTACGTGCCACCCGAGCTGCCGCTGCTCGAAGGGCCCGAGGGCAGCGAGGGCGCCGTCGCGCAGCTCTACCTCGACTCGCAGGGGCGGCTGCTCGAAGCGGGCCTGCGCCTCACCGGCGTGCGCCTCGACGACCGCGGCGCGTGGGAGATCGAGCTCGCGAACGGCGTCGTAGTGAAGCTCGGCCGGCAGGCCGTGACCGACCGCCTCGACCGCTTCATCCGCCTCGCGAGCCCGCTCGTCGCCAAGCGCCTCGCCGAGATCAAGTACGTCGACATGCGCTACACCAATGGATTCAGCGTCGGCTGGAACGCGCGTTCCGCCGTCGCCGTCGCGCCGCAGGAGGGAGCGACACCCGATGCCTAGAAAGCCTGAACGCAACCTGATCGTCGGCCTCGACATCGGCACCTCGAAGGTGGTCGCGATCGTCGGCGAGCTCGGTCCCGACGGCACGATCGAAGTGGTCGGCGTGGGCTCCCACCCGTCCCGCGGCCTGAAGAAGGGCGTCGTGGTGAACATCGACTCGACGGTGCAGTCGATACAGCGCGCCATCGAGGAAGCCGAGCTCATGGCCGGCTGCGAGATCCACTCCGTCTTCGCTGGAATCGCGGGCTCGCACGTCCGCTCGCTCAACTCGCACGGCATCGTCGCGATCCGCGACAAGGAAGTGGCGCCCGGCGACGTGGACCGCGTGATCGACGCGGCCCGCGCAGTCGCCATCCCCGCCGACCAGAAGATCCTGCACATCCTGCCGCAGGAATTCATCATCGACGCCCAGGAGGGCATCCGCGAGCCGATCGGCATGTCCGGCGTGCGGCTCGAGGCGAAGGTGCACATCGTCACGGGTGCCGAGAGCGCCGCGCAGAACATCGTGAAGTGCGTGCAGCGCTGCGGCCTCGAGGTCGAGGACATCGTGCTCGAGCAGCTCGCCTCGAGCTACGCGGTGCTCGCCGACGACGAGAAGGAACTCGGCGTCTGCCTCGTCGACATCGGCGGCGGCACGACCGACATCGCGGTGTTCTCGGGCGGCGCGATCCGCCACACCGCAGTGATCCCGATCGCGGGCGACCAGGTCACGAACGACATCGCCGTGAGCCTGCGCACCCCGACGCACCACGCGGAAGAGCTCAAGGTGAAGTACGCCTGCGCGCTCTCCCAGCTCGCGAATCCCGACGAGACCATCGAGGTCCCGAGCGTGGGCGACCGCCCGGCGCGGCGCCTGGCGCGCCAGACGCTCGCCGAGGTCGTGGAGCCGCGCTACGAGGAGCTGTTCGCGCTCGTGGAGGAGGAGCTGCGCCGCTCGGGCTTCGACCAGATGATCGCCGCGGGCGTCGTGCTCACTGGCGGCAGCGCGAAGATGGAGGGCGTCATCGAGCTCGCCGAGGAAGTGTTCCACGCGCCGGTGCGGCTCGGCCTGCCGCAGGGCGTGAGCGGCCTCGTCGACGTCGTGCGCAACCCGATCCACGCGACGGGCGTCGGGCTGTTGCTGTTCGGCCGCGAGAACTACGTGCGCCGCGGCCGCACGGCACCGGTCGCGAACGGCATGCGCAGCGTGGTGGACCGGATGCGCGCGTGGTTCCAGGGCAATTTCTAGGGAAGCGATTGGCGGATAGCGGATAGCGGATAGGGGGTAGGGGGTCGGGGGTATTGGAAGAGCGCGGCGGAACGGGCGGAAGCGAATTCGAGGCGCGGCGGGGCCGCTCCTCACAAGTCACGAGTCACTGATCATTAGTCACTTCTCATCATCGGAGCAGCAAACAATGTTCGTACTGGCAGACACGGAGAACTCGGGGGCCGTCATCAAGGTGGTCGGCGTCGGCGGCGGCGGCGGCAACGCGGTCACCCACATGGTCAGCTCGGGGATCGAGGGCGTCGACTTCGTCTGCATCAACACCGATGCGCAGGCGCTCAAGCACTCGAAGGTGAAGACGAGCCTGCAGATCGGCTCGAACATCACCAAGGGCCTCGGTGCCGGCGCAGATCCGGAAGTCGGCCGCCAGGCTGCCATGGAGGACCGTGACCGCATCGTCGAGCTCGTCGAGGGCTCCGACATGATCTTCATCACCGCCGGCATGGGCGGCGGCACGGGCACGGGCGCCGCACCGGTCGTCGCGCAGGTCGCGAAGGAACTCGGCATCCTCACCGTCGCCGTCGTCACCAAGCCCTTCGAGATGGAGGGCAACAAGCGTCTCTCGCTCGCCGACCAGGGCATCGGCGAACTCGGCAAGTACGTCGACTCGCTGATCACCATCCCGAACCAGAAGCTGCTCACCGTGCTCGGCGGCGACACGACGCTGCTCGACGCCTTCAAGTCCGCCAACCAGGTGCTGCAGGGCGCGGTGCAGGGCATCGCCGAGCTGATCACGCGGCCGGGCCTCATCAACGTCGACTTCGCCGACGTGCGCACGGTGATGGCCGAGACCGGCATGGCGATGATGGGTTCGGGCGCCGCCACGGGCGAGAACCGCGCCCGCGCGGCCGCCGAGGCCGCCATCTCGAGCCCGCTGCTCGAGGACGTGAACCTCTCGGGTGCGCACGGCCTGCTGATCAACGTCACCGCCGGCATGGACCTGCGCACCAGCGAGTTCCACGTCGTCGGCGACACGATCAAGCAGTACGCATCCGAGGACGCGACCGTCGTCGTCGGTTACGTGATCGATTCCGAGATGACCGACCAGATCCGCGTCACCGTGGTGGCGACCGGCATCGGCCGCCCGGCCGCGGTGCGCGGCCTGCCGCAGGGCGTGCAGCCCAAGGTCGAGGTGGTCGCCGGCGGCCGCAGCTACCGCCGCCCGCTCGAGAACTACGCCGACTACGACACCCCCGCCAACCTGCGTCGCCGCCAGCGCGCCGTGGGTGACGACGTCCGCGCGGACGCGGGCGAGTCGTACCTCGACATCCCGGCGTTCCTGCGCCGGCAGGCCGACTGAGGTGCGCTCCGCGGGGCGTCGCGTTCCAGGGCGACCCGCGGCCGGACGCAGACCGTGGGGGGAGGGGGCTGGACCGATGACCGGCCACCTCCGCCCCACACCGGTATAAAGCCGATTAAAATCATTGGCTTATGAGCGCATAGCCGAATGTGGTAAGCTCCCGGGCTAACTTAATGCAAGGGGACGCGGCCTGCGCGCGACCATAACCCCGGAATGCTCAAGCAAAGAACGCTCAAGAACGCGATCCGCGCTACCGGCGTGGGCCTGCACACCGGCAAGAAGGTGCTGATGGTCCTCCGGCCGGCGCCGGCGAACCACGGCATCTGGTTCCGCCGCACCGACCTCGACGAACCGGTGGACATTCCGGCCCGCGCCGAGAACGTCAGCGAGACGACCCTCGGCACGACCATCGTGCACGACGGCGCCCGGGTGTCGACGATCGAGCACCTCCTGTCGGCCCTGGCGGGCCTCGGGATCGACAACGCGATCATCGAGCTGTCGGCCGACGAAGTGCCGATCATGGACGGCAGCGCCGGCCCCTTCGTGTTCCTGCTGCAGTCGGCGGGCATCGAGGAGCAGAACGCGCCGAAGAAGTTCGTGCGCATCAGGAAGAGCGTCAAGGTCGAGGACGGGGAGAAGTGGGCCCGCTTCGATCCCTACGACGGCTTCAAGGTTAACTTTGAAATCGAGTTCGACCATCCGGTATTCAAGCGCCGCTCGCAGGTCGCCGCGATGGACTTCTCGACGACCACCTTCCTGCGCGAGGTCAGCCGCGCGCGCACCTTCGGTTTCATGCGCGACCTCGAGTACATGCGCTCGCGCAACCTGGCCCTCGGCGGCAACCTCGACAACGCGATCGTGCTCGACGACTACCGGATCCTGAACGAGGACGGCCTGCGCTACGAGGACGAGTTCGTGAAGCACAAGATCCTCGACGCGATCGGGGACCTGTACCTGCTCGGTCACAGCCTGATCGGCGAATTCAGCGGCTACAAGTCCGGCCACGGGCTCAACAACCGCCTGCTGCGCACGCTCGTGGCGGATGCGAGCGCGTGGGAAGAAGTGACGTTCGAAACGCTGCAGGACGCGCCGATTTCGTACGTTGCGGCCGCGGCGACGGCCTGAGAGAAGGGGGTAGTGACCAAGGGGTAGGGGGTAGTGAAAGAACGGCGCGGCGGCTCTTCTCCACTACCCCCTACCCCCTGATCATTACCCCCTCCTCTTCTCCGCCCCTCGCACCCTCACCTGAACCTTTCCCGTCACCGGCTGTCCCAGTTCAGCCAGCCGCACCGTGAGTTGCGGTGCCGCGTAACGGACTCGGGCGGACCAGGCGGCCGAGTCCATCAGCACGACGAGATCGTCGCCCCGACGCGCCGCGCCGACCACGTGGTCACCGAGCGGCTCCGGCAGCTCCCGGCGCACGAGGTCGGCCAGGCCGGCCGCTTCGGTGGCGCGGCGAGCCAGGCGCTCGAGGCCGACGAGCGGGGTCGAAAACAATGGTTTCAGAGGGCCGGTCATTGTCAATCAATTGTTCACAAATCGTGGTTTTCCGATTGCCACCGGCAACCCGATTGGTTCATAGTTTGCCGGCTTGCAGCTGGCCGGGTCCACCTCCCGGGCGCCGACAACAACGCGACGGTGCCTGGAGGCGGGGATTTCTCCCTTTCCGACCCGTCCGGCTCGAACTGTGACGCGCCCGGGCTCGCCTGCGGGCGGTTGCGTTCATTCTCAACGGCCACCAAGGGGTTGTGTGCCGCGATGAATCTGAAAATTGTCTCGGGCCGGTCCGGACTGGTCCGTCACGTCGACCTCAAGGCTCCCCGTACGCTGTTCGCCCTCGGCGGCGGCGCGCTGCTCGTCACGGCCGCGATCTTCGCCGCCGGCGTGCAGCTGGGCCGCTTCATGGCGGGCCCGATGGAGAGCGCGAAACTCGCTCAGGCGATCGACGAGCAGCGCATGGACCTGCAGGCCGTGCGCGGCCAGCTGCAGGGCAAGGTCGACGCGCTCGCTTCGCGCGTGGGCACCTTGAACGCACACCTGATCCGGCTCGACGCGCTCGGCCGCCGCATCACCGACCTTGCGAATCTCGACCGCGGCGAGTTCGACTTCGACAAGCCGCCGCCGGCCGGTGGCCCCGAGGCCTCCGAAACGGCGACGGGTTCGGCGCAGGTGCCGGAACTCACGGCAGTGCTCGACGCGCTCGAAACCCAGCTCGAGGACCGCGAGCGGCAGCTCACCGTGCTCGAGAGCCTGATGTCCACGCGCCAGCTCGGCCAGCGCATCCTGCCCGGCGGCTGGCCCGTGATCGGCGGCTGGATTTCCTCCCACTTCGGTTATCGCTCGGATCCCTTCACGGGACGCGGCGCGTTCCACGCAGGCGTCGACTTCGCGGCCGAGCCCGGCACGCGCGTCATCTCCACGGGCCCGGGCGTCGTTGCGTTCGCCGGCTACAAGACCGGCTATGGCTACGTCGTCGAGATCGAGCATCCGACGGGGTACCTGACCCGCTACGGCCACAACTCGCGCAACCTCGTCCGCGCCGGCGAGACCGTGCAGAAGGGCCAGCCGATCGCCGTCATCGGCAGCACGGGCCGATCGACCGGCACCCACGTCCACTTCGAGGTCGTGCGGGACGGCAACACGCTGAACCCGATGCGGTACCTGAGCGCGCCCTGAGCGGCGCGAAGAAAGCGGTTAGTGACTAGGGGGTAGGGGATAGTGGAAGGGGCGGCTTGAATACGCCGCGGTCATCCCCACTACCCCCTACCCCCTGATCACGACCCCCTTTTCCTAGTAAAATCCGCGGCTTTCCCCGTCCGCCCCCTTCCCCGGAGCCCCCGTGGCCAATTGGCTCGCCCGTCTCTTTGGTAGCCGCAACCAGCGGCTCGTCAGCCAGTACAACGGCATCGTCCGCAAGATCAACTCGATGGAGCCCGCGCTCCAGAAGCTCCCGGACGCCGAGCTCGCCGACAAGACCCGCCAGTTCCGCGAGCAGCTCGCCGCCGGCAAGACGCTCGACGACCTCCTGCCGGAGGCCTTCGCGGTCGTCCGCGAGGCGTCGCGCCGCACCCTCGGGCTCCGGCACTTCGACGTGCAGCTGATCGGCGGCATGGTGCTGAACGACGGCAAGATCTCCGAGATGCGTACCGGCGAGGGCAAGACGCTGGTCGCCACCCTGCCCGCGTACCTGAACGCGCTGCCCGGCACGGGCACGCACATCGTCACGGTGAACGAGTACCTCGCGAGCCGCGACGCGGAGTGGATGGGACCCGTTTACCGCTTCCTCGGCCTCACCGTCGGCGTCGTCAAGGCCGGGCAGTCGGCCGAGGACAAGCGCGCCGCCTACGCGGCCGACATAACCTACAGCACGAACAACGAGCTCGGCTTCGACTACCTGCGCGACAACCTCGCGTTCCGCCTCGAAGACCGCATGCAGCGCACGCTCGCCTACGCGATCGTCGACGAGGTGGACTCCATCCTGATCGACGAGGCGCGCACCCCGCTCATCATCTCCGGCCCGGCCGAGGAGAGCACCGAGCTCTACACGCGCATCAACGAGCTGGTGCCGCGGCTCAAGGCACAGGAGAGCGAGGAGGGCGCGGGCGACTTCTGGGCCGACGAGAAGGGCAAGCAGGTACACCTCTCGGACGAGGGCCACGCGCGCGTCGAGGAGCTGTTCCTGAAGGCGGGCCTGCTGCAGGAAGGGCAGAGCCTCTACGACCCGGCCAACATCCGCCTCATGCACCACCTGAACGCGGCGCTGCGCGCGCACGCGCTCTATCGCCGCGACGTCGAGTACATCGTCCGGGGCGGCGAGGTCATCATCGTCGACGAGTTCACCGGGCGCACCATGCCCGGCCGCCGCTGGTCCGACGGCCTGCACCAGGCGATCGAGGCCAAGGAAGGCGTGCGCGTGCGCGAGGAGAACCAGACGGTCGCCTCGATCACCTTCCAGAACTACTTCCGCATGTACGGCAAGCTCGCCGGCATGACCGGCACCGCGGACACCGAGGCCTACGAGTTCCAGCAGATCTACGGGCTCGAGGTCGTGGTGATCCCGACCCACAAGCCCATGATCCGCGACGACGCGGCCGACCTCGTGTACCTCACGCAGAAGGACAAGTTCGACGCGATCGTCGAGGACATCCGCGAGTGCGTGAAGCGCCGCCAGCCGGTGCTGGTGGGCACGACGTCCGTCGAGACCTCCGAGATGCTCTCGGAGATCCTGCACAAGCAGGGCGTCCCGCACGAGGTGCTGAACGCGAAGCAGCACGAGCGCGAGGCGCACATCGTCACGCAGGCGGGCCGGCCCGGCGCGGTGACGATCGCGACCAACATGGCCGGCCGTGGCACGGACATCGTGCTCGGCGGCAACCTCAAGGCCGAGCTCGCCGCGCTCGAGTCGCCGGACGAGGCGACCGTGCAGAAGGTCCGCGACGACTGGCAGAAGCGCCACGAGGAAGTGGTCGCGGCCGGCGGCCTGCACATCGTGGGCACCGAGCGCCACGAGTCGCGCCGCATCGACAACCAGCTGCGCGGCCGTTCGGGCCGCCAGGGCGACCCGGGCTCGAGCCGCTTCTACCTGTCGCTCGAAGACAACTTGATGCGCATCTTCGGCGACCCGGAGCGCACCAAACGCTGGCTCACGACCGCCGGCATGAAGGAAGGCGAAGTGATCGAGAGCAAGATGCTCTCGCGCCAGATCGAGCGCGCGCAGCGCAAGGTCGAAGCCTACAACTTCGACCTGCGCAAGAACCTGCTCGAGTACGACGACGTCGCGAACGACCAGCGCAAGGTCATCTACCAGCAGCGCACGGAGCTCATGGCGGCGGACGACATCTCCGATTCCATCACCGGCATCCGCGCCGAGGTGGTGAACGGGATCATCGACCAGTACGTGCCGCGCGAGAGCGTCGAGGAGGAGTGGAACCTGCCGGGCCTCGCCGAGGCGATCGAGCGCGAGTTCCTCGTAAAGGTCGATCCCAGGGCCTGGCTCGAAGCCGACCACGACATCGCCGAAGCGGGGCTCCGCGAGCGCGTCGTGCAGGCCGTCGAGGCTTCCTACGTGCACAAGGTCGAGCAGGTCGGCACGCCCGTCATGCGCCACCTCGAGAAGGCCGTGATGCTTCAGGAGCTCGACAAGCACTGGCGCGAGCATCTCGCCGCCATGGACTACCTGCGGCAGGGCATCCACCTGCGCGCGTATGCGCAGAAGAACCCGAAGCAGGAGTACAAGCGCGAGGCGTTCGAGCTGTTCGGTGCGCTGCTCGACCGCATCAAGCACGATTCGGTCTCGCTGCTCTCGCGCCTGCAGGTGCGCACCGAGGCCGAGATCGAGGAGCAGGAGCGCGAGCGCGAGCGGCAGATGGCGCGCCGGCTGCAGATGCAGCACGCGGCGCCACAGTCCGCCATCTCGGGCGACGCGGGCCCGATGGGACCGGAGCAGGCGGCGGCCGCCCAGTCCGGGGCCGGTCCGACGGCCGGCGTCTCGATCGACGTGACGGCGCCCGTGGTGCGGGATGGCCGCAAGGTCGGGCGCAACGAGCCCTGCCCCTGCGGCTCCGGCAAGAAGTACAAGCACTGCCACGGGCAGCTCGCGCGCGAGGCTTGAGGGGACATTCCCCTATTAGCGCCGGGTCGCCAGAATTGAACGTCGTGGCCGGCGCGCTGTTCGATGCCGCCGGGCGGGTTCTCATCACGCAGCGGCCGCCAGGCAAGGCGCTGGCCGGCCGGTGGGAGTTCCCGGGCGGCAAGCTGCACGAGGGCGAGGACGCGTTCGCCGGGCTCGTGCGCGAGCTCGGCGAGGAACTCGACGTCGAGGTCCGCTCCGGCGAGCGCCTGCTCCGTTACTCGCACGCCTACCCGGAACGCGTCGTCTGGCTCGACATGTGGATCGTGTCGGCGTGGTCCGGCGAGCCGCGCGGCCTCGAGGGCCAGGCCCTCAAGTGGGTCGAGCTCCCGGCGCTGCCGACCGAGGACATCCTCGAGGCGGACCGGCCGATCATCGAGGCCCTGTTGTCGCTAGACTTGGGCCATGGAAACACTACAGGTCCGTAACCCGCGAACCGGGCAGTTCGACTACGCCATCGAGCCGCTGGAGCCCGAGGCGCTCGCGCATCGTGCGGTCGTCCTCAGGACGGCGCAACGCGACTGGGCGGCTCGGCCCGTGGCGGAGCGCGTCGCCGTGCTGCAGCGCTGGAAGGCGGCGCTGCTCGCGAACCGCGATGCGATCGTCGCTGCACTCACGACCGACACCGGACGCCACCTCCTCGCGCACGCGGAGTTCGGCGGCACCGTCGCGGCGATCGACCGGTGGTGCGCGGAGGCACCGCGGCTGGTGCAGGAGGAGGAGGGCCGCTCGCAGGCGCAGCCGTCGATCACGTTCCGCTCGCAGCTCGTGCCGTACCCGCTCGTCGGAGTGATCAGCCCCTGGAACTTCCCGCTGACGCTCTCGCTCATCGACGCGATCCCGGCGCTGCTCGCGGGCTGTGCGGTGCTGGTGAAGCCGAGCGAGATCGCGCCGCGCTTCGCGACCCCCTTGCGGCGGAGCCTCGCCGAGGTGCCGGAACTCGCGGCGGTCTGTGACTTCGTGCTCGGCGACGGCCGCACGGGCGCCGCGCTGGTCGGGCTCGTTGACGTGGTGTGCTTCACGGGCAGCGTCAGGACCGGCCGCGCGGTCGGTCGCGCCGCGGCCGAGCACTTCATCCCGGCGTTCCTCGAACTCGGCGGCAAGGACCCGGTGATCGTCACCGGGTCCGCCGACCTCGACCTCGCCACCGACGTGGTGCTGCGTGCCTCGGTGCTCGCGACCGGGCAGGCGTGCCAGTCGCTCGAGCGTGTCTACGTGCAGGACACCGTGTACGACCGGTTCGTCGCGCGGCTGGTCGAGAAGGCGAGCGCGGTGCCGATCAACTACCCGGACCTGCACGCGGGCGTCGTCGGTCCCCTGATCTTCGACCGGCAGGCGGACGTGATCGCGGAGCAGATCGACGACGCGGTGAAGCACGGTGCGAAGGTGCTGTGCGGCGGCACGGTGGAGATCCACGGCGGCGGCGGGCGCTGGATCCGGCCGACCGTGATCGTCGACGTGAACCACTCGATGAAGCTCATGACGGAGGAGACCTTCGGTCCGGTGATGCCCGTGATGCGTTTCCACACCGTGGATGAGGCCGTGGAACTCGCCAACGACGGCATCTTCGGGCTGTCGGCCGCGGTGATCGCCGGCACGCTCGAGGAGGCGGAGGCGATCGGGCGGCGCATCGAGGCGGGTGCGGTGAGCCTGAACGACGGCTCGCTCACGGGCGTGATGCACGAGGCGGAGAAGAACTCGTTCAAGTGCTCCGGGCTCGGCGGTTCGCGCATGGGCGCGACCGGTCTCACGCGGTTCTTCCGCAGGAAGGCGCTCATTCGCCAGACCGGCCGGCCCGCGACGATCGACCTCTTCGACGAGTCGAACGCGCCGCGGTGATGGCCGTGAACCGTCAGTGGGTGCTGGCGGAGCGGCCTGTCGGCCGCGCGGTCCGGGAATCGGATTTCAGGCTCGTCGAGTCGCCGCTGCCCGTGCCGGGACCCGGCGAGTTCCTCATCCGCACGATGTACCTGTCGGTTGCGCCCGTGATGCGCATGTACATGCTCGACGGAGCAGGCATCGAGAAGCCGCTCGCGATTGGCGAGGTCATGCGCGGCCGGGGCGTCGGCGAGGTGGTCGCGTCGAATCACCCGGACTACGACGTCGGCGACCACGTGCAGGGCAAGCTCGGCTGGCAGGAGTATTCGGTCAGCGACGGCTCGCCGTATTTCATGATGTACAAGGTCCGGCAGCGGCTCGTGCCGCTGTCGACGGCGGCCGGCGTGCTCGGCATGACGGGGTTCACCTCCTACCTCGGGCTGGTCGACATCGGGCAGCCGAAGCGCGGCGAGACCGTGCTCGTGTCCGGCGCCGCAGGCGGAGTCGGGTCGAACGTCGGCTGGATTGCACGGAATCTCGGCTGTCGCGTGGTCGGTATCGCCGGCAGCGCGCCGAAGTGCCGGGCGCTCACGGAGCACCTCGGCTACGACGCCGCGATCGACTACCGGACCGAGGACGTGCCGTCGCGGATCCGGGAACTCTGCCCGGATGGCGTCGACGTGTTCTTCGACAACGTCGGCGGCGAGATCCTCGACCACGCGCTCGGCGCGCTGAACCGCTACGGGCGGGTGGTTTCCTGCGGGCGCATCGCGGAGTACCTGAAGCCCGCGGCCGAGGGCTATCGGCTGCGCAACTGGCACCGCATCGGCAGGCAGCGGGCGATGATGCGCGGCTTCTTCATCTACGACCTCGCGGAGCACTTCCCGCGGGCCGAGCGGCAGATGGCGCAGTGGATCGCCGAGGGGCGCATGCGGCCGATGGAAGACGTGCTCGAGGGGCTCGAGCAGATGCCGCGGGCGCTGATGCGGCTGTACGAGGGACAGAACCTCGGTAAGCAGATCGTGCGGTTGGGTTAGGGGGACAGTCCCCTATTTCGCCTGGACGCGGCTAACCAGCGGGAAATCCGCCGGCCGCTCGAGCGACGCTACCGACAGGTCGATGTCTAGAGAAGGCCAACGCAAGTGGCCAGGTGCGGCGATCCGTACGTCGAGAAGCTGGCCGATGGCCGCCTCGCGGAACCAAGGGAACTCGTCGAACTCAAGGAAGAACTCCCGACCGTTCAGCAACAGCCAGAAGCCATCCCTCGAGACGTTCGTGACCTCAACGTCCGAATTGTGCTTGCCAGGCCCGTCTGATTGATTGCTCATGCTCGCCGATCAACCGCAAGGACTCAAATATCTCCGACCCCTTCAGTCCATGATTCTGCGCCAGCGCGATGACGGGTTCCAGCCAGAACTTCGCCTCTCCCGACTCCGATTGCACGTGAACGTGCATTCGAGCCTCCTCGCGTGAGAAGAAAAAGAAGCGCAAGCCGCCGCTGCGGAAAACCGTCGGGCTCATCATTGCATGCTGATGGCCTTGCGCGGTGCGGGCGACCGACGAATCGGGCGCGAAACGCCGGAAATGCGAAAAATCAGGTGCCTGGCACCAAATTCTCCTGTTTCTTCACTTCGCTGCGGATCTGGGTCCCGAGCAGCAGTCCCGCGAACACCAGCGCCAGGATCAGCATGAACGCCTGCTCGTAGCTCTGGTGCCGGTCGTAGAGCACGCCGGTGAGCCAGATGCCGAGCCCGCCGCCAAGCGACTCCATCAGGCTGATGATGCCGCCGATCTTGCCCGCCGACCGGAGCCCGAAGTTGTTCACCGCCAGCATGTTGTAGAGCGTGAAGAGGCCGCCCCAGCCGAGGCCGATGGTCGCGATCGCGACGAGCACCATCTCCTTCCCCTGCGTCGCGAGCAGCGCCACGCCGACGAGCATGATCACCTGGCAGCCGAGGAACACCTTGTGGCGGTCGATGCGGTCGGCGAGTGCGCCGTTCACGAGCTTGCCCGTGAGCCCGAGCAGGCCAAGGAGCGACAGCGCGAAGCCCGCGTTCACCGGCGCGAACCCGAGCCCGCGGAGATAGAGGAACAGGTGGTTGTATAGCGCGAGGATCGAGTAGTAGATCAGCATGCCGGAGAGGCCGATCGCCCAGAACGTCTTCGTGCGCACGGCCTCGGCGAGCGAGAGGCCCTCGAGGCGCAGGTCGCGGCCGGCGGAGAGGTCGAGCCCGTGCGCCACGCGGCCCACGTCGCGCGGCGAGTTCCGCACCACCGCCAGGATCACGGCCAGCAGCACCATGGGCAGCGCCGCCTCGATCAGGAAGGCCTGACGCCAGCCGAAACGCTCGATCATCAGCGCGTTGACCGGCGAGAGGATGATGCTGCCGAGGCTCGTGCCCACGAGCGCGATGCCGATGGCGAGGCCGCGCTGCGCGTAGAACCAGTTCGAGATCAGGATCACGCAGGTCATCGTGCTCGC
>Ga0114939_10000037_pt1 | contig 108946 bp, 100 predicted proteins | sample AshMeaCrysSpring_FD_87196 | JGI IMG/M metagenome (GOLD analysis project Ga0114939, IMG submission 87196) | Groundwater microbial communities from Big Spring, Nevada to study Microbial Dark Matter (Phase II) - Ash Meadows Crystal Spring | ecosystem: Environmental > Aquatic > Deep subsurface >...
ACCTTTCGGCCAGTTTTTGCTGGTTAAGGATCTGTTCCTGATGCAGGATTTTTGCGCGCTGGGCAAGTTGTCCCCATTCCTGTTTTTGGATTTCGATCAGGGCATCGGGACTAGGCTCCGCAAATCCTTCAAATGCATCGTCCACCAACATCATCCGATCTTCGCGGGAAGCAGGGTTTCTTGCCCTGAGTTTTTCCGATCTTTCAATCAGTTTCAGCAATTCCACTTCCCTGGGGGCAAACTGGCGGAAAGCCCGAGCGGGGTCCTGTTCCTGGAAACTGAAATGGAAGGATGGTTCCTCTGCAGGGTCGGGAAACAAAGGCATCGGTTCAGCCATGGGCGTTTCCAAGGCAAAAGGCTCGAGCTGATAAACCCGCTCCCAGGTTTCTTCAATCGGCTCAATTTTCTTGGTATCCTTCTTTCGCTTTTCGATCTGAACATCCTCGTATTCCGGCATGTAGGAAAGTTCAGCGGTTTGTTTTTCCTTCAGCATGTAGCCGGGTTGCTGTTCGATGATGATTTCTTTCCTGGTTTCAGCCACCGTTGTACCCGGTATCGCCCAGGCCATCAACACAAACAACAGTCCCATGAATACGATGCCAATCAACCTGTGTGTGCCAGCGGGATTGAACCTGCCTGGCTCAACCATGCGCTCAATCCTTGCCAGCAATTGTCCCTTCTGTCCGTTGCTTGCCAGGGCCAGGGTATATTGAGAAACATGGCGATTCTTCTCCAGGGCCAGCAGCGCACTCGCATAACTGAGGATGTCCTGCTTCCGGGACAATACAACGTCATCACAACACAATTCCCGCTCCGTCCGTATGGACCTGGCAAGCAACCAGGCAAAGGGGTTGTGTACGAGGATGGTTTCCATAACGGACACTAGGATATTCACCAGGTAGTCGGCCCTGCGGATATGCGCCAGCTCATGAATGATTACGGACTCCAGTTGTGCGGGACTAAGCTGTGCGAGTGCTGCAGCGGGCAGCAGAATCACGGGCTTCAGGTATCCGAACGTGGCTGGCACATCCACCCGTTCACTGATGAACGTCCTGACTTTGGGATGAATATGCAATTGATTGGCCAGTGCGTCTGTCCATTGGTCGATCTGTGCGCCTGCTGGTTGGATCCCCTTGATTTTCAGTTGCTGCACCACCCAAATCGAGAAAAGGAGTTTCCAGGCAGTGAGGGTGGTGATCAACAGGTAGGCGGCAGACAGCCAGGCGATGTTTCGCTCCGCGAAATCCCGGAGCAAAAGATTTAAGCCCCACATGGATCCGGCAAAACCGTTTTCATAACTTGTTGATCCGTTTACATCCGGAATGGACAGAAGGTAACGTCCAACCTGCAGATATTTCGTGTACTCATTGCTGAAAGTTGCCAGAAACCAAACGGTTCCGATGGTCAGGCATACCAATGCCGCATTATGCTTCAGGGCCGGTGAAAACCTTCGATGCCATCCAAAAAAGAGAAAATAGACCAGCCAGATCAGGGCCATTTGCCAGAAAGAATGCAGGATGGCCCAGCCGAGAGATTGCAGGATTCCGGTTGCTGTGGCATTAAGGGGCATACGCTATCCTTTTCTCAGGTTATCAATGATTTTCTGGATTTCATCCAATTCCTCGGCGCTCGCCTTGTGACTGCCGAGCGCTTGCATCACCAATTCAGAGGGAGAGCCGGAAAAAAGCGTGTGGATCATTTTTCCAACCAGTTGTTTCTGGGTTTTTTCCCTTGAAACAGCCGCCTTATAAATATGGGTCTTGGAAGAGTCATCCCTGCTCACCAAGCCTTTTTCAAACATGATCTGCATGAGCTTCAGGGCCGTGGTATATCCGATGTCCCGGTTCAGGGACAACTCCTCATGGACCTCGCGCACGGTAGCCAGTTTCTTTTCCCAAAGCACCTGCAGGATCTCCAATTCACTTTCCGTGGGCTTGATTGCTTTTTCTGCCATAATAAAATAAGCCGTTTGATCAAATATACGATTCGGTTCGTATTTCGCTGCTGGCCGTCTTTTTTTTCCATTTTTTTAACAGTGGCCAGATTTTAATTGCCCGCAGGCTGGCTTTAGGAAAAAGCCTATTTTGTTGGTCCCTGAATCTGGACGGTATGCGTAAAAATCTCAAGAGAATCCTTTTCGTGTTGGTGCTGGTCCTGCTCGTTTATGGCATTTATTATGGAAGGTTGTACGCGCGGATCGCCGCGTCATACGCCGCAAAAATCGCCTGTTCGTCCATTTATTTGTCGGGTCGCTCACCTGATTCCATCCGGGGTGACCTCTACTCGGTGAGCATGGCGGACCTGGATCTGAACGCTCAGGAGCAAGCCGTGACCGCAACGGTCTACGGGATCGGATCTGCTACGGCTGTGTATCGGGAAGGCTGTGGTTGTACGTTGTTGAATGGCATTGAATCCAAAGAGCTGGTGCCGGCTTCCTATGCACGAAGCGACAGCTCCGAGGGGCCTGATGCATTGCAGCGGGATTCTGCCTTTGGCAGCTTGATGAGCCTGCAGAAAGTGGCCGACTCAGCCTTCCTGGAAGACCTGCCGGGTGCCCGTAAGGAGACCAGGGCTTTGCTGGTGGTTCAGCATGGAAAAATCGTCTGCGAGCGATATGCCCCCGGGTTTGATGCGGACACGCGTTTACAGGGTTGGTCGATGACCAAAAGCGTAACCAATGCGATGATTGGCATCCTGGTGAAGCAGGGCAAAATTCGCGTGGATGCGCCCGCGCCGGTGGAAGAATGGCAGCGGGACAAACGCAGCGAAATCACCCTGGATCACCTTCTCAGAATGTCCAGCGGATTGGCATTTGAAGAAAACTATGCCAAACCTTCAGACGCCACCAAAATGCTTTTCCTGGAAAAATCGGCCGGCAGGTTTGCACTGGATCATCCCCTGAAAGACAAACCCGGGGACGTGTTCTACTATAGCAGCGGTACCACCAATATCCTCCAGGAAATCATCCGCAGGCAGTTCAGCAGCCTGGACGCCTACCAGCGTTTTCCTTATGAGCAGCTGTTTCATAAAATAGGGATGCATTCTGCCGTCATGGAACGCGATCCTTCCGGCACTTATGTGGGATCTTCATTTATGTATGCAACCGCGCGGGATTGGGCGAAGTTTGGACTGCTCTTTTTACACAACGGAAACTGGAAAGGAGAACAGATCCTGCCAGAAAACTGGACTGCCTACAGTTCCTCGGAAACCCGGCCTTCGGATGGCGTTTATGGTGCCCATTTCTGGATGGATCACAATGACCCGGGTGTTCCAAGGGATGCTTTTTTTGCCGATGGTTTCGAGGGACAGTTTGTGTCCATCATCCCTTCGCGGGACCTGGTGATCGTGCGACTGGGACTGACCCATGGAGCCTCTTTCAACAACAGCGCGCTGATCAAATCCATCCTCAGAGTGATTCCGTAAAGAGAAGTTGGCCGATAACGATTCAAAGTAATCGATCAGAAAGCGGGTTTCTTTTCCGCTTTTCCGTTGAATGTGAATAGCTCAAGCCTGTTTTTTTTCACTGCTGCCCATCCAGGTCAGTCTATGCCAGAGTCTTTCAAAGGGGCCCTGTTTATGGCTGCTAAGCCAGAAGCTACTGAACCAAATCTGCAGGGTAACCAGGCTAATGCCAATCAGCAGCGATACCGTGGCTCCCGTATATTGGTAGAGCCCAAGGCCCCAGCCGTAATAAATAAACGAACCGACGATCGACTGAATGATATAATTGGACATACTCATCCGTCCGAGTGGCGAAAACACCTGCAGCAAGCGGTGTGAAAAAGGTTTTTGAAACAACAGGACAAATCCTGACAGCAGGATGCCCATCAATGCCAGGTTGGCCCAGAGCCCGATTGCTTTTTGCAGGGAGATCTGCATGGCCTCGTGCTGCGTGATCAGCGGGGGATGCAGGAAAATGGCCAGCGTGGGCAACAGAACGGAGAAGGACAGGATCAGCAGTCGCTTCCAAAATCGGTTATTCAAAGACGTTAGCAGGAATCTTGCATTTCTTCCAGCCAGCAAGCCCAGCATAAACAGGCCCGCGGTCTGGGAAACGCGCCCGCTGTCCAGGGTCCAGTAGAAAACAGCTTTTTTCCCGTTGGTGAGGTTCCCCCGGATGGTTTCCCACAGATTTCCATGGGGAATATAGTATTCCATATTGCCAAAGTAGCTATACCAGTCAGGGTCCGGAGGTTTTGCATTGGAAAGACCGGCAGCCTGGTATACCTGCAACCATTCCAGGGGTTGCGGCAAACAGAGGATGGCAGCTGCCAACAGGGCCTGGTTGGCCAGGCAGGAGGCGGGGATTAGGATCAGCCCAATGATGGCATAGGTACCCAGGATATCCCCTTGGTAGGGCAATGGCAGCCAGGGCAAAGCCGCGAAGCGCGTCTACCACCTGCAGTCGGTTCCTATCTGTGATCAGGGCCATGGATGAATATACAATGCTTTGGTATTTGAAGATTCCTGAGGCATAAAAAAGCCGCTCATCATTGAGCGGCTTTTTTTAAAAGGATCGAACCGATTAGTTCGATTTTGCTTCCACTTTGATTTTGAGTTTCATGTCTTCTTTGAGAAGCGATTGGTATTTGGTGATATCCACCGCATTTCCGTTGACCGTCAGTTTACCACTTTCCAGGTCGATGCTGAAATTTTTGCCGTCGATCAGTCCGTCTTTTTTCAACGCTTCAATCAGCGCGGTTTGTTCCGGTTGACCTTCCACCGTGATGGTATTTCCACCGGCATTGTCGCGCACTACCTGCACTTCTACCATTTTCTTTTCCACCTGATGCGTGGACCCTGCGCCATGGTGCACGCCGCCTGTTCCATGCATCTGTGCAAGGGTAGGGGCGATGACCAGCGATACGATGGACATCAGTTTGATCAGGATATTCATGGAAGGGCCGGAAGTATCTTTGAAAGGATCGCCCACGGTATCACCGGTTACGGAAGCCTTGTGAGGCTCTGATTTCTTGTAGTACACTTCACCGTTTATCTCCACGCCTTTTTCAAAGCTTTTTTTCGCGTTGTCCCAGGCGCCGCCGGCATTGTTCTGAAACATGCCCATCAGCACGCCGGCTACCGTGGCACCCGCCAAAAATCCGCCTAGCGCTTCCGGACCCAGCAGGAAGCCCATGATCAGCGGGGAAACGATGGCAATCGCCCCCGGCAACATCATTTTTTTGATGGAGGCTTCCGTTGAGATGGCTACACATTTGTCATATTCCGGTTTGGCTTTTCCTTCCATGATCCCGGGGATCACGCGGAACTGACGACGCACTTCTTCCACCATGCTCATGGCTGCCTGGCCTACGGCACGTATTGCCAGGGAAGAGAATATGAAAGGAATCATGCCGCCCACGAAGAGGGAGGCCAACACTTTGGCTTTATAAATGTCGATGCCATCGATACCCGCAACGCCCACAAAAGCGGCAAAGAGGGCGAGGGCAGTCAGGGCAGCGGAAGCAATGGCGAAACCTTTACCGGTTGCAGCAGTGGTGTTGCCCACGGCATCCAGTACGTCTGTTTTCTCACGCACTTCCTTGGGCAGTTCGCTCATTTCCGCGATGCCGCCCGCATTGTCTGCAATGGGTCCAAATGCGTCAATGGCCAGTTGCATGGCGGTGGTGGCCATCATGCCTGCGGCCGCAATGGCAACGCCATACAAGCCCGCGCATTCATAGGAACCCCAGATACCGGCAGCCAGGACCAGGATGGGCAGGAAAGTGGATTCCATGCCAACCGCCAGACCACCAATGACGTTGGTGGCGTGGCCGGTGCCCGACTGTCTGACGATGCTCAGCACAGGGCGTTTACCCATAGCCGTATAGTATTCTGTTATGATACTCATCAAAGTGCCTACTGCAAGGCCAACGGCAATCGCACCCAACACGCCCCATTTGGTGAATTCCTCGCCGCGCAGGGTCATGGTTTCCGGCAGGAGATAGCTGACGAGGCCGGCACACGCAAATGCGGTCAAGACAATGGAACCCCAGTTACCCATGTTCAGGGCTTTCTGCACATTGGTGGTGCTGATCCCCGCGTGGTCGCTCACCCGGACAAACCAGGTACCCACGATGGAGAAAAGAATACCGATGCCGGCAATCAGCATGGGCAACAGGATCGGCGCAAGGCCACCGAACGCATCATTGGATACGGTCTCCTGGCCCAATACCATGGTAGCAAGCACGGTAGCCACGTAGGAACCGAAAAGATCGGCACCCATACCGGCCACATCGCCCACGTTGTCACCTACGTTATCCGCGATGGTTGCCGGATTGCGGGGGTCGTCCTCGGGAATGCCTGCCTCCACTTTTCCTACCAGGTCAGCGCCTACGTCGGCTGCCTTGGTATAAATACCTCCACCCACGCGGGCAAACAGGGCAATGGATTCCGCACCCAGTGAAAACCCGGTCAGGACTTCAATGGTCCGGAGCATTTCCACAGAATTCACCGCGGCGCCCGGGGCAAAAATCATTTTCAGGATGATGAACAGGGAACCCAAGCCCAGCACGGCCAGGCCTGCAACGCCCAATCCCATCACCGCACCGCCCGTAAAGGAAACATTCAGTGCTTTGCTGAGGCTGGTCCTGGCGGCGTGCGCTGTACGGACATTGGCCTTGGTGGCTACCCGCATGCCTATAAAACCGGCAACGGCGCTTGCAATGGCACCGATGACGAAGGCAACGGCAATCGACCAGTGAGAGGTAGGATTGGCAGAGGCCATCAGCGCAAGCAAAACGGCTACGATGGCTACGAAATAGCCCAGGATTTTCCACTCGGCACGAAGGAAGGCCATGGCGCCTTCGGCGATGTAATGGGAAATCTCTTTCATTCGGTCGTTTCCGGCTTCCTGCTTGCTCACCCAATTGAACTTCACCAGGGTGTAGAGGAGGCCGATCAACCCCATCAGGGGTACGAGATAGAGCAGATTAGTCATAAGCGGGTTGTCTAGATAAATCAGGTTATGGTCAATGATCCTCCTAAGGCGGATCAAATTGGCGGCAAAAATAGGGTGTTCAGGCCGAAAAAGCCAATGTGGGAGCAACTATTTCTGGGGCTCATTTGGGGAAGGAAAGGCTCTCATTTCAATGATAATCAATAAATTGTCTCGCAGTTGCCGACTTATTGAAATCGGTCTGTCTGAATTGATGATTTTCCACCCAATACGACGCGCTGACAGATTTGCTAATTTTGCCGGATGCTAAAGGAAATTGCCGGTTTTTGCTTTACTTGTTTTTGGGGGGTCTCGACTTTTTTGGGCGGATGTAAGGAGACGGAACCCTCGGCGCCGAAGCCAATCGCCGATTTTCGATATGAACTGGTGAATCCTGGAAAACCGCCTGCACGGGTGGTTTTCACGTCTGAATCCCAGTTTGCGAAAACCCATTTCTGGCGGTTTGCACTTGATGCACGATCGAATGAAACATCGCCTACTTTTGATTTCAATGCTTCCGGAGCGTATCGTGTATTGCTCACTGTTAGTAACGATGAAGGGGAGGACACCATTTCGAAAACAGTAGTACTTCCGCCGCTCGAATACCAGGCGTCCATGTCCGCGAGCATTCCCAACAACCTCGTGATCCCCATCGAAGTGAAGTTCACGGACCAAAGCCTTGGAACTCCTATCAACTACTTTTGGGACCTCGGAAATGGGACCACCTCCATCAACCGCAATCCCACGGCTACCTACAATGCTTTTGGCGATTACCTCGTGCGTTTTATTGTGACTTTCCAGGGTGGGGGTGTGGATTCTACCCGGCTTACACTCAAACTGCGTCAATAGATTTCAAGTTGTTTTTCAAACTATACTAAGCTTCTATCTCGTTAGTATTACTCCTGTTCAGTAAGCAGTAAGCGTTGCCGATTTCTTCTATAATGTCTCCAGCCACCATGGCTTCCCGCCCCCATTTCGCAGCAGCATGGTCCCCCGCGCAGCCATGCAACCAGACACCCAGCCTTGCGGCATCCATTGCAGGGTAACCCTGCGCCCTGAGCCCGGTGATCAGGCCTGTCAGCACATCGCCACTGCCTGCCGTGGCCATCCCATCATTTCCGGACAGGTTGAAGTACCCGACGCCGGAGGGGCTGGCCACCAAAGTATGATGGCCTTTCAGGACCACCACGGATTTCAGATGCCGGGCCAGGTCTATTGCCGACTGCACACGTTCATGGCTGTGGCCGTGCCTTCCTGCCAGTGCATCGAATTCCCGCGGGTGGGGCGTCAGGATGGACCCTTCAGGTATGCATGAGCGTAGGCTATTATGAGCGGAAATCAGGTTGAGCGCATCCGCATCCAGTACCAACGGGCAGCCCGACTGCAGGGCTCCGTTCAGCAATGGAACCATATCCGCATGTACGCCCCAGCCGGGACCGATGCCCAGTGCTGCAAATCCTTCCATGGAGGTCAAACTGGTCAGGTAATTGGTCCCTGGTTCAATCCTGAATACGGCTTCGGGAACAGCCTCCTGAAGCAGCGGGTAGCATTTTTCAGTGACCAGGCAACTCAGCTTGCCCACACCGCTTCGCATACAGGATTTTGCTGCCAGCATGGCCGCACCCATCATCCCCCAGGATCCGGCTAACAATGCCGCATGGCCGAAGTTTCCCTTGTGCCCGGACCTGGGCCTGGGCCTGATCAGGGAAACCGCTTCATCCCGTCCGGTGGTTTCAAACTCCGAGGCAGTTTGCTGGTAAAATCCGGGGTGCAGCCCGATGTCCAACACATGCACTTCGCCGATGTATGGATCATTTTCCGGGTAGAAAAAGGGAAGCTTGAAGCTTTGGAAACTTAAGGTATGGGTTGCCCGGATGGCGAGCCTCGTGATGGGCATCAGTCCGCTGGGCTGATCTACGGAAAGTATTTGGACCCCCTGTTGGTTAAGGTGTTCCACCAGCATCGCGCCAATGCCTTCGAGGGGTCTGCTCAGCCCGCTGCCCCAAAGGGCGTCGATCACGATGATGTCTTTGGAAAGTAAGGGGAAGGAATGCACATCGCTGAGTTTTTGCACATGCCCTCCGGCCTGCATGAACTGATCCAGGTAGAATTGATTATCCGGAGTTCTTGCGCTTGCGGATTCCAGCAGGTAGCAGTCCGCCCCGGCACCTTCGAGCCAGAGCATCTTGCAAATGAAAAGACCGTCTCCTCCATTGTTGCCGGAACCACAAAACACCGCAAACTGCCTGGCAGTGCCGTATTTATTCAGGATCCATTCAGCGGCCCTGGAGGCAGCGCGTGCCATTAACGCGCGCGACTGAACCGGTTCATGATCAATCGTGAACTGATCCCATGCACGGGTTTGTTCCGGGGAATATATTTTCATAAAAAAGACCTCACTCAAGGTAAGGTCTTTCTGCATATTTTATGGATGATCCTGGACAGGACTGCACAGGAAATCACTCATCGCCATCTGCCTGTGTGCCATATCCGTCAAATGCTGAAAATATTTTCTTGGCGTCATAAATGCGGCGGTTATAGCGGTTACCCAATACAATGATGGTGGCGGAATCCTGCGTGAGCCTGCTGAAAACAGTATTGTTCCCGTGCCACCATCCGTTATGGTAGATGACTTTCTTGCCGGTGGGGAATTCGTACATGCGCCATCCCAGTCCGTAGTTCTTGATACCTTTTTTCTCGTAGCTATAACCTGCATAGGCGGAATCCAGGGTGGATGGCTTGAAGAGATTGCCGTAGGTGAGCGCTAGATCCCATTTCAGGAGATCCCTCGGCGTGCTGTAGATATTCTTGTCGCCCACCACACCATCCAGGTAGGTGAAGGCTTCCTGCTGATTTTTCCAATTATAAGAAGGGACCACATTTTTTGCCATTCCTGTATTGAACACAAAAGTGTGGTTCATTTGAAGGGGTTCAAAGAAAGTGCGCTTCATATAAGCGTCGTACGACATGCCGGTTGTCTTTTCAATGATCAGCGCCAGCAGTGCGTAATTGGTATTGCTGTAACTGAAATGGTGGTCCGGTTTGGATGCCCCGATTTTATCTTTTTTGTCGATCAGAAACTGAAGGATATCCTGGTTGCGCACTTCTTTTTTCCGGTCCCATCCCAACTGCTCCATGAAATGCACGTAATTGGGAAGGCCGCTTCGGTGGTTCAGCAGGCTGCGGACCGTAACACCCTTGAACGGGAAACCAGCCAGGTGAACAGAGACTTCATCGCCCAACTGGAGCTTACCCTCTTCCCACAATTTCAACACGGCCATGCCGGTGAATGTCTTGGAAACGGATGCCAGGTGAAAGGAGCTGGCGGAATCGATTTTTTCCCTGGTCAGGTGGCTTTCGGCGCCATTGTATTTTTCGAATACGATGTGGCCCTTTTTGGCAACCAGCATGGCGCCATTAAAACGCGTGGGTTCCAGGCTTGTTTCATAGAAACCGCTGGCTGCCTGGTATACTTTTTTGAATTCTTCCGAAGTAAGTGAGTTGCCGGTGGGGACCGTCCAGCTGGCGGTGTCCGCCGTTTTCAGGGGGAGAATGTACTTATCAGTCGTTGCATAACAGCCACTGACAAACACAGCCAATAGGGTGTATCGGACCAGGTTTCGCATGATTTGGATATGGTTACTATGTAACGGGGGAAAAATAAAGTTATTACTTTCGTTGCAAAACTAGTCAAAATTCCTATGAGCGATAAGAAAAATACGAGTTACCCTAAGGAAAAAATAAGGATTCTTTTATTGGAAAACATCAGTGAAACTGCCACTAAGCTTTTCCGTGAGGCGGGTTATACGGATATCCGCAAACTCTCCGGCGCATTGAGTGAGGAGCAACTGATTCATGAAATCAGGCACATACACCTGCTCGGCATCCGCTCAAAAACCCAGATTACAAAAAAGGTCCTGGAACACGCCCCAAAGCTCCAGGCCATCGGCTGTTTCTGCATCGGCGTGAACCAGGTCAACCTCAAAGCCGCCACCAGCATGGGCGTGACCGTTTTCAATGCCCCTTACAGCAACACCCGTTCCGTAGCAGAACTGGTGATTGGCGTGTCAGTCCTGCTGATCCGCCGCATCATTGATAAAAACAAAGCAGCACATGAGGGCATATGGCTGAAAGACGCCCGGGGCAGCTACGAACTCAGGGGGAAAACCCTGGGTATCATCGGTTATGGAAATATCGGCACCCAGGTTGGGATCCTGGCCGAAGCTGTTGGCATGAAAGTCAAATATTATGACATCGCAACCCGGCTTCCGATGGGGAATGCGGAATCCACGCGCAATCTGAAGGAACTGGTTTCCCAAAGCGATATCGTGACCCTTCATGTTCCGGAAACGGCACAGACGAAGAATATGGTCAACAAAACACTGCTGAAGCTTTTCAAAAAGGGATCTATTTTGTTAAACTACGCCCGGGGGGAAGTGGTGGACCTCGAAGCCCTGCGCGAAGCAATTCAGGAAGGCCACATCGCCGGTGCCGGGATCGATGTGTTTCCCTGGGAGCCAGAAAAAAATGGAGACCGTTTTGAGAGTCCCGTACAGAACCTGCCGAATGTCCTGCTGACCCCGCATATTGGAGGGTCCACGGAGGAAGCACAGCAGAATATTGGCGTGGACGTGGCTGCCAAACTCCTCGGTTACCTGGAGATGGGACAGACCACGGGTTCCCATACCGTGCCCCAACTTAGCCTTCCGCCACAGGAAGGGGCGCATCGAATCCTGCACATACACCATAACGTTCCGGGGGTTCTGTCTGATATCAATACCAGGCTTTCCCGTAACAAAATCAATATCGTTGCCCAATACCTCAAGACCAACGACGAGATTGGTTATGTGGTGCTGGATGTGGACAAGAAACTTTCCGCGCATGCACAGCAATTGCTTAAAGAGGCGAAGGAAACCCTCAAAGTCAGGTTGCTTTATTAATTTGATTCAGCAAGACATAGTGGAAAATGCACATGAAATCCTCCGCGCCTATGGTATCCGACCGGATTCCTATTCCATTAAACCCCTGGGCACGGGTCTGATCCATCGTACGTATGTTGTGCTCAACGGTTTTGATGAACCCGCTTTTGTGTTACAGGAAATCAATACGCAGGTTTTTACCAGGCCGATGGACATCGCCCATAACCTTCAGACCCTGGAGCACTACCGGGTGAATTATTTTCCGGAATATCTGCTGCCTGTCCCGATGCCTGCTGCAACGGGAGCTTTAATGTATATGCAGGATGACCGGTACTACCGATTAACCTCCTATGTCCATGGCTCTCATGCTGTGGATGTTTGCCATAACGAAACGGAAGCCTATGAAGCAGCGAAGCAATTTGGCAAATTCACCGCTCTTTTTTCAGGGCTTGCCATGGACAAACTTCGTTTCACGATTCCCGGATTTCATGATCTCTCACATCGCTGGAAGCAGTTTGAACAAGTCCTGAGTCATGTGTCCGATGCAAGGCAGGGGTCAGGAAACGCAGCACAACTTTCTGCAAGATTGAAAAAAGCCGCGCACCTCAAGTCGTTCCTTGCGGAACAACATTGGATTGTGCGGCGATATGAGCAAATTCGGATCAACAAGGCTTTTCTCCATCGTGTGACCCATCATGATACCAAGATCAGCAATATCCTTTTTAACCAGAAACAGCAAGGCGTTTGTGTCATTGATCTGGATACGGTTATGCCCGGATATTTTATCAGTGATCTGGGGGATATGATGCGAACATACCTTTGCGCCGTCAGTGAGGAAGAACAGGATCTTGATAAAGTGGAAGTGCGCATGGAGATTTATGCCGCAATCCGGAATGGTTACCTGGAAGAAATGCGCGGTGTACTAACAGCATCAGAATTATCGCTTTTCAATTTTTCCGGATCCTTCATGATCTATATGCAGGCCCTGCGCTTTCTGACAGACTATCTGAATATGGACACTTACTACGGGCAGCGTTATGAAGACCAGAATTATTGTCGGGCAGCCAACCAGGTGAAATTGCTTCAGTCGTACCACGCTGCCATCAGGTAGACTTTGCCTTAACGCTTTTTTCCGGCCTTTACTTTCTGCGTATCCTGGATTAATAACGGTAACCGGTAACCGCCACTGTCTGGTATGGCTTCAGGGAATTGCTCCCGGACTGCCTGCCAGTTTTCTGCCCTGATTCCCGTGCCGGCAAGATAAAGGTCTTCGACCTGTGGCATTTTGCCCATTTTCCCGATACCCTGCATATCCACGCGGGTATTGGTGAGGTTTAGGTATCGCAGTTTCCGCATCGGTTGTAACGCAGCCAGGGCTTCGTTGGTGATGTTTGTACTCCTGAGGTTTAGTTTGTATAATCGCGTAAATGCAGAAAGTTTCTGAGCTCCTTTATCAGTCAGCGGCTTTTCAGCCAGATCCAGGGAAATAAGTTGGGGTGATAAGACAGTTAGCAAGGCGAGCAGACTATCCGGATTTCCTGTTGCGTTCAAAAAACTGGCGGTGAGATTTCCGCTGCCGGCGGAGATGGGCAGGACCTGTATCCCTAGTTTCTGGATGGCTGCAAGGGTGTCTGCCGATGCCTTTCTTTGTGGTTCATCTATCGGCTCCGTTTTTGCAACAATGGATTCTTGTCCAACTGCCACAAAGCGTTTGAGGAAGGTCCTAATGGTGTCCGTTTGTGGTATCTCAACAATTTTTTTCTCGAAGCTCGCACCTTCCCTGACCCACCAATGCAGCATGCCTAGTTCTGCCGCACTGAGCTGTGGTTTTTCTGGGGGTGGCATATGGTCATCATCGTTCATTGGGAGCAGCAGTCTCTTGATTAGTTCACTCTGATCTGCATTTCCTGCCTCGAGGACTTTGCCGTTTTTTCCACCTTTCAGGATCCAGTCCGGATTGTCCAATCGCAATCCTCCTTTCTGCTTATCGGGTCCATGACAGCCAACGCATTTTTCCCGGATTATAACGGACGCAAGATCATTATAGGCAAAAGCCTGCTGCACATCTGTAATTCTGTTTTTCCGGATGTCTTCAGCTTCAAACTTCATCCACTGCTGCATGAGGGTTGGTGCTGATTTCAGCAGGTAATCGGCACCGTGTGTCAGGCTTCCCCCCAGGTGTCCTGTCCATGTCAGGACACCTGCCGTCAGCCATGGAAGGTATTTCCTGAGCAGGTCATTGCTTCCCTGAGCCCATGAGTAGCTGATCCAGAGCAGGGTTGAAAGGATTGCTGTCCCGATGCCAAACCATCGATGGTTCTCCACGGTGTCTCCCTCATAGTCTCCGGCTCCCGCCAATAGATATCCGCTGATGCAGGATAGAATGGCCGTCCATGCACCTGCACCGTAGAGCATGGGTATGGCACTTCTGCTTTTGGCATTGTTCCGGAACCTTGTCCATGTGTCCAGGAACAAGCCCATCACCAGGATGCCAATAGGAAGGTGAACCAACAGGGGATGCAGCGAACCCAGGAATGCAGACATCAGCAAATCAATTTAAATTTCTGCGGTTATCAATCAGGTTCCCCTAAGCGGATGTACCATATCTCTTCCTGAGCAGGTGCATCATATGTACATTGATATCCCATTGACTCGCTACAGCCTGCCTGGTATAAGGAAGGGTGGGAAGATAGTCTGGCGGTCCAAATTCCGTCAATATGGTCATGCGTTTACCTTCTTTTTTCTTTCGGGCTACAATGCTGTCCCACCAGCCCAGATGTATTTTGACCTGCTGCTCCCACTCTGGTGCCCTTGGGTCGTTGACCTGGGGCCCTTCTGCATGGCCGATACGCGCATGGATATGGTCCACCCGGGGTAGGGTCGTATTCATCGTGGCAGCCTGGTCTCCCAGCAGGCTTTCGTGCACATTACACCAGTGACTAACGTCAAGGGTCAAACGAAGATTGGGCATCTTTTCCAGAAATTCACGAGTGGTGTGTGCTGCAAACAGGCATCGTCCGCGGTGCGTCTCATGGTAAATGGGGATGCCTGTCCTTTCACCAAGGGTGTGGGATGCTTCAATCATCTTCCGGTTCTGTTCGAAACTGAAATAGTCCTTCCCGGAATGACAGTTGATGTATATGGGGTTCATGGCTGCGGCAAGATTAAGTCCTTCACTGAACTGCGCAGCATGTTTTTCTGGATCCGCATCGCCTCCTCCGTAGAGCAACCCGAGTTTCAGGCCATGTTGCTGGGTAGCAGTTTTGAGTTCATTACGGGTCTTTTCGTCTCCAGGCAACCAGATTTCCACGCCGTCATATCCTTCTTCCCTAGCTTTTTTACAAAATTCGGTTATGCTTCCGGGATAGCCCCAGTTGGTACCCATGATGAGCAGTTCAAAACCGGCCGCGGCTTTAACAGGCGCTGCTGTACCGGTCCATGGAGTCCATGCGGCGGCTGCGGTACCCATTCCTGATTGCTTTAAAAAGTTTCTTCTGTTCATATGGTTGTTTTACGGGGAAACGACATGTCTTGCAACGATACTTTTTCAGGCAATCAGGTCACGGATAACCTGTCCGTGCACATCGGTGAGTCGGAAAGGCCGGCCCTGGAAATCATAGGTGAACTTTTCATGATCGAAGCCCAACTGGTGCAGGATGGTAGCCTGGATATCATAGACGGAGCACTTCCCATCCACGGCCATATAGCCAATCTCATCCGTCTGTCCGTAGCTGAACCCCTTTTTCGTACCACCACCTGCCATCCACATGGTGAAGGCATCCACGTGATGATCTCTTCCTTTATAAGGGTTTTGTTTTCCTTCCCGGTTTTCCTGCATGGGGGTCCTGCCAAACTCTCCGCCCCAAACAACGAGCGTATCGTCCAGCAGGCCTCTCTGTTTCAGGTCCAGGATCAGGGCGGTCATCGGCCTGTCCACTTCCCTGCACTTATTGATGAAACCTACATCAATGGCAAGGTTGGCATCCGTTCCGTGGCTGTCCCAGCCCCAGTCGAAAATCTGTACAAACCGAACGCCTTTTTCCACCAGCTTCCGGGCTAGCAGGATATTATTGGCCAGCGAAGTTTTTTCCGGATTGGATCCATAGAGATCATGGATATGCGCGGGTTCATCCCGAATGTTCATCACTTCCGGAACGGCAATCTGCATGTTAAAAGCCATCTCATACTGGGCAATTCGGGATAGAATCTCGGGATCGCCAAATTCCTGGTAAGTCGCTTGATTGACCTCATTGATGGCGTCGATTGATGCCCTGCGCAGGTTCCGGTCCATCCCTTTGGGATCTTCCAGGAAGAGGACAGGTTCACCCTCAGATCTGCATTGAACCCCCTGATAGACACTGGGGAGAAATCCACTGCCCCACACGCTTTTGCCCGCGTCGGGGTTCTTACCTCCAGAGGTGAGTACCACAAAGCCAGGAAGGTTGTTGTTTTCTGACCCCAGTCCATACGTAATCCAGGATCCCATGCTGGGCCTGCCCAGCCTGGGTGTCCCGCAATGCATCAGCAATTGCGCCGGACCGTGGTTGAACTGATCCGTTTGTACAGATTTGACGAGGGTGATCTCGTCTGCAACGGAGGGAAAATGCTTCAGGTGATCAGACATCCACAAGCCACTCTCTCCATGTTGCCGGAATCCAACCTGCGGCCCCAGCATTTTGGGCACGCCTCGGATAAATGCAAATTTTTTCCCTGCTAAAAACGAGGGCGGACAATCCTGTCCATCCAGTTTTTGTAAGTCGGGTTTATAGTCGAATAATTCCAGCTGCGATGGCGCACCTGCCATATGCAGGAAGATGACATTTTTTGCACGCGCCGGAAACTGAGGCGCTCTAGGCAATAATGGATGCGCAGGATCAAATGGCAGAGAAGTAAGTTTTTCTGTTGGCTTTGCAGAAAAATCACAACCGGAAATGAGGGAACCCAATGCCATCATACCCAGTCCCGTCCGGCATTCTTTTAGAAAGTGCCTCCTGGTGGTAAACTCAAGGCTCCTGATTGCAGCCTCTTTGCTCAATTTGTCCGCCAATCTTTAACTTTGTTTAGTATTTTGTAATCACTTCATCCAGATTCAGGATCGCATTGGTTACAACCACCAGGGCTGCAGCTTCTGGTGCATCTGGCGCATTATCACCACCAAGCATTTCCTTTGCGCCATCTCGTTGAACAAGAAACCGGTCCAGCGCCAGGGCATACAACTTTTCAAGTTTGATTTTTTTGGCCGGATCCACCGGCCTGCCCGTTGCAAGCTCGTACGCAAGACCAATCATTTTCGGGTAGTCTTTTCCGTTGTCCTTTATCAGTTTCAGCGCAAAGCGACGGGCAATATCCACGTAGGCAGAATCATTCAGTATGGTCAATGCCTGCAGGGGTGTGTTGGTTCTGATTCTCCGTGCGCTGCAGACCTCCCTGCTTGGCCCGTCAAAATGGATCATCGAAGGGTAGGGGCTGGATCTCTTCCAATATGTATACAATGCACGCCTGTACTGATCTTCTCCCTTACTCATCGTCCAACTATTTCCATTCCAGGGAGAGAGCCAGACTCCTTCCGGTTGGTAGGGCATCACGCTGGGTCCGTACATCTTCTTGCTCAGGAGTCCGCTGAATGCCAGTGCCTGGTCCCTGACCTGTTCTGCGCTTAGCCTTATCCGTGGTCCTCTGGCATACCATTTATTATACGGATCTTTTTCCAATTGTGTCTTGGTGACTTTTGAATCCTGCCTGTATGTGGCGCTCATGACAATACGCTTCAATGTTTTTTTAAGGCTCCACTGATCTTCGTGCATGAATGTCCAGGATAAATAATCCAATAGCTCAGGATGGGTGGGGGGGATGCCCTGCGTACCCAAATCCTCCAGCGTTTCGGCTAGCCCCTGTCCAAAAAGCTGTTCCCAGATCCGGTTAATCATGGTCCTGGATGTGAGGGGATTTTGTGGGGATGTCAGCCACATGGCTAATCCGAGGCGGTTTGCAGGGGAACCTTTTTCCATGGATGGCAGGGAAGCAGGCACCCCTGGCCTAACCTGGTCACCTTTGACAAGCCAGTTGCCTCTTTCAAAAATCCTTGTCTCACGGCTCATATCCGGCGAATTTTCAATCAAAATGGGCGTTGTAACGGCATCCCCCTGATCAATCAGCTGCCTGAACATTGCGTAAGCACTATCGTAACCGGGTTGACTCTTTCCGGGGAATGGTTTGTTGAAATACAACCAGTCGAACATCACACCATTATCGTTCATCGATTTCAACATTGGACTTTCATAGCGGAAATACAGATTATGCATTCCATAATATGATTCGAGGGGCAGATCCAGGGTGGTCCACTTTCCCCTTGTTCCAGACAGTTTCGCATCCAATAAGACGGGTCCTTCTGGCTGATCCAGGTGGATGCGGAGCCTTCCATTTTGAGGCCAGGTTTTGAATCTGAAAAGAAGATTGGATTTTCCCGTTAGGTCAACCTGTTGAAAGCGCGCAATGGATCGATTGCGCATGATCAGCCACTTTGTGTCTGCCAGTTCTGCATTCACGAAGGAATCTGTAACCAGGCCATTATAGGCTGGCTGACGGGTGCGCAGAAATTGCTCGATGCGCATTTGTTGATCTGCGCTGGCATGTTTTCTTAGCCAGTGATTAACCTGTAAGAATTTCAGACTGTCTTTTCCTTTGTACTCATAAAGCAGTGGATAGTCTGCGTAGCTGTCTTCGTCTCTTGTATTATTGAAAAAAGCGAGGAATTTATAATATTCTTCATGACGGAATGGATCATAGGGATGTGCATGACACTGCACACAGGCAAAAGTGGTGCCCATCAGCACTTCCCAGGTGGTATTGACACGGTCCATGACTGCAGATATGCGAAACTCTTCATTTTCGGTTCCACCTTCATCATTGGTTAGCGTGTTTCGGTGAAATGCCGTTGCAATCAATTGTTCATCTGAGGCATTGGGCAGCAGATCACCCGCAAGTTGTTCTGTGAGGAACACATTGTAGGGCTTGTCCTCGTTGAAACTCCTGATCAGCCAGTCGCGATACCGCCAAATACTCCTGGCATCATCCCGCTCATAACCCTTGGTATCTGCATACCGGGCAAGATCCATCCACATCGAAGCCCATCGCTCCCCAAATCCCTGATCCTTCATCAGGTCATCCACCAATTGTTCGTAAGCGGCTGAATCACTCCTTTGTAGAAATTTTTGTGCGATGTTGTCTGGGGCAGGCATGCCAATCAGGTCCAGGCTAAGCCTGCGCAGCAGGATCGTTTTTTCTGCTTCCCTGGATGGCTCGAGTTCCAGACCATTGAATTTATCCTCTATATACAGGTCTACTTCATTCCGCGCCCAGATTTTTTCAGGTTTCGAAAAAAGCCCGGATAGCCAGCTTTTTTCTTCTGGCAGTTTGGGCTCTCTGACGGTTTCGTACGCCCAGTGATCTCCCCACCTGGCACCTTCGCGTATCCATCTACGTAAAATGCTGATCTCATCTTTACTAAGTGGTTCTTCGTGGTATGGCATGCGTTCATCAGCATCCTCCAGGGTAAGTCTCCGGATCATTTCAGACTCATCTGGGTTCCCGGGAATGATGGCCGGTTTCCCGGACTCCGTGGTGTCCAGTGCTTCTGAACGGAACAGGAGGCTAAATCCACCTTTCTTTTTGACACCGCCATGGCAGGAGATGCATTTCTGATTAATCAGGGGCTTGACTTGCGTGTTATAATCGACCGGATCATTACCGAATATGAAGGCATAGCCAGCCACGCCCAACGCAATGAGCAGGGCAATGAGAATATGCTTTTTTGACCTGATGGAAATTTTCATGAACGGTCCTTCAATTTAGGGAATCAAATGCAGATAATGCATTTCTATTACTGCCGTGTTTGAAGGATCCGTTTCATGACACTGATTTCCTCCGGATCCGGGTAGACTGTTGTAGATGAATCCGTCTGGTTGGGATGCCTGAACAGCATCGCGCTTTCTTTGAGGCTGGATGCAGAACTATGGAATTCAAAAGCCTGGGTCTGGTCAGCAATGCCTGCCAGGTTATGGGCGCGGAGACCTGAACCGGGCATGATCTGGATCCTGTTGGCCGATTTTTCCACCAATACCTTGATCAATGCAATACCATCTGTTGCAGTGGCTTGCTGACCACTGGTGAGTAGCCTGGTGCAGCCGCATTGAATGATCGCTTCCAAGGCCTCCAGGGGATTGCGGGCCTGATCGAATGCTCGGTGAAAGGTCACATCCATGGGATAAGCCAGATCTACCAGTGCTGCGGTGCGGTCTGCATCCACGGATCCGTCCGCCTTGAGCAGGCCCAACACAATGCCTGCAGCGCCTACGCTTTTGCAGGCCAGCACATCTTCCTTCATGGCCTCAAATTCAGTGTCTGAATACAGGAAATCGCCGCCCCGGGGACGAATCATGGGAAATACGGGAATACCGGCACTTCGGATAGCCAGGCGAATGGAACCAAAGGAGGGTGTGGTGCCGCCTTCAGCCGGGTTGTCACAAAATTCTATCCGGTCCGCCCCCGCTTCTTCGGCCACTCTGCAGGCATCCAGGTGATAGGCCAGTATTTCCAATCGATAACGCATACGAGTAAACGAAATTATCGGAAATAGTAATCGCTTTCCAGCACTTTCTCCACGCCTTCCGCGCGGACAGCGTAAGTGAAACCCTTCTGCAACGCATAGGCGCCGTATTCGCCTTTCTTATTCAGGGCCAGGAAACCCACCTGGATCAGTTTCATTTTTGCCGGGTTTCTTTTGGCAATTCTTTCCACGGCTGCCTTGCAGGCCTCGAGCGGGCTGCGGCCCTGCCTCATCAGTTCAACCGTCAGGTGGGAGCCCACGCAACGGATGACTTCTTCGCCCACTCCGGTAGAAGTGGCCGCGCCAATTTCGTTGTCTACAAAAAGCCCGGCGCCGATGATGGGGGAGTCTCCTACGCGACCGTGAAGCTTGTATGCCATACCGCTCGTGGTGCAGGCTCCACTGAGGTTGGAACCCGCGTCCAGGGCAAGTATACCGATGGTATCATGATTGTCCGGACCGCCGGGCATGGGGTATTCAGGTTGCTCCCGACCGGGCTCCTGCTTTTGATACAATTGGTTCTCGATATTGGCTTTGGGCTCGTATCGCGAGGTTTTCAGCCATTCCTTCCAGGCTTTTTCACTGGCGGGCGTCAGCAGTTTTTCTTTTTGGAAACCCTGACTCAGGGCAAACTGCAGTGCGCCATCTCCGGCCAGCACCACATGGGGTGTTTTTTCCATGACCCGCCTGGCCACGGATACGGGATGCATGATATGCTCCAGGCACATGACTGCGCCGCAATTGCCTTCCTCATCCATGATGCAGGCGTCCAGGGTGACCCTCCCGTCCCGGTCGGGCAAGCCACCATATCCCACGCTCTGGTTGTTGGGGTCTGCTTCCGGAACCTTCGCGCCTGCTTCCACCGCGTCCAGTGATCTGCCGTGGGCGCTGAGGATCTTCCATGCTTCGGCATTGGCGGCTTTCCCAAAATCCCAGGTGGAAATGACAACAGGGGCGATGGCAGGCTTTGCCCCGGCAAAGGCTTTGCTGAGTGGTGCCACTACAGGCAGGGCCGTGGCTGCTGAATGAATAAAGGCGCGACGTTTCATGAGCGTTTGTTTTTCCCGAAGATGCAAGCCGACTTTGATGAGGGTTGCTTACTTTGGTTGGGTTCAGACCGGAAAGCAACCACATTTGTTATTTTTATTCCGTGAAAGCATCCTTCAACACCGCTATATTAATTCTTTTCCTGCTATCAACAGGCATCTGCTGCAGGCGCAATGCTTCCGTAGAGCCCTTGCCCGCTATTGTATTGCAATCCGATTTTGGCGTCAAAGACGGAGCGGTGGCTGCCATGAAGGGCGTGATCCGGGGTGTGGATCCGAAGCTGGATATCTTTGATCTGACCCATGAGATTCCGGTCTTCAATACATGGGAGGCGGCGTACCGGTTGGAACAGAGCGCTTCTTACTGGCCGGCCGGTACGGTCTTTGTTTCGGTCGTGGACCCGGGAGTGGGTACCGCACGGAGATCCTTGGTGCTGAAAACGAAAACCGGGCATTATTTCGTTTCGCCGGACAATGGCAGCCTGGGATTGGTGGCTGCTTCCATGGGCATCCTGGAAGTCCGGGAGATTGATGAGGCCACCAACCGGCGGGCCAGCAGCGGGGCTTCCTATACTTTTCATGGGCGCGACGTATACGCCCATACCGCAGCGAAGCTGGCTTCCGGCAGAATTCAACTTGGACAGGTGGGAAAGCGGTTAGCCGATACCGTGGTAACGATTCCGTATCAGCGGGCGGTCCTGGAAGCGGGAACCCTGCGTGGCATGATTCCCGTGTTGGATATCCAGTATGGAAATGTGTGGACCAATATTCCGGATTCATTGCTAAAGAGGGCGGGCTTCGGTTATGGAGATTCTCTTCGAGTCCGCATCCTGCATAAAGGAAAGGAGCATTTCAGTGAGAAAATTCTTCTTGTCCATACATTCGGGGAAGTTTCAAAAGGCAGTCCCATGGCTTATGTAAACAGCCTGATGCAGGTGTCGATTGCGCTGAACCAGGTTTCCTTTGCCCAAAAGTACCAGGTGGCAAGCGGACCTGATTGGACGGTTGAAATCAATCGGTAGGGCCTGCGCTAAAGCTAGTGAGAGAATTCGTTTTATAAGATAGGGTTTCAACCGAAAGCGACGGTAAAGTAAAAATGCAGAAATTGCATCCAAAACAGGAAGGATATCATGGCCAGACCCGGGAGGAATCAGCAGGGAGAAGAAGTGATCAAGGCAAAACTGACCAGGGAGAACTGGAAGGAGGCGCTGACCATCTTCAAGTACATTAAGCCCTATCGCTGGGCTTTTTTTGCGGGATTATTGGCCATTTCTTTGTCGAGCGTCACCACGCTGGCGCTTCCCTTTTTCTTCAAGAAACTGATCGATAGCGCAGAGGCCATCAAACAGGGAAAGGAAGCCATTCCAACCGGGACAATTGCCCTCTGGATGGTGGGAGTCCTCATCGCCCAAATGATCCTTTCTTTTCTTCGTGTTTACCTGTTCACACGCGCGGGCGAGAATGCCCTGGCGGATCTGCGCACCGATGTCTATAAAACCATGATCCAGTTGCCCATGGATTTCTTTGCGCAGCGACGGGTAGGGGAACTGAGCAGCCGGTTGAGCAGCGATCTCAGCCAGATCCAGGACGCGGTGACTTTCATGCTGGCCGAGATCATCCGGGGCGTGCTCACGCTGATCATCGGCATCGGGCTGATCCTTTGGATTTCCCCCAAACTCACGCTGGTCATGCTTTCCGTGATTCCCGTAGTGGTGGTGATTGCCGTGATTTTTGGAAAATATATCCGGAAACTTTCCCGCAAAGCCCAGGACCAACTGGGCGATTCCAATACCATTGTCCAGGAATCGCTGACCGGCATCGCAAACGTCAAGGCTTTTTCCAATGAATGGTTCGAAGCCAACCGTTACCGGCAAAGCCTCTCGCAGGTGGTGGAACTGGCCATGCAGAGTGGCCGTGCCCGGGGCATGTTTATCTCTTTTATGTTGTTCAGCCTCTTTGGCGCCATTATCCTGGTGGTCTGGTATGGCGTGGGCTTGATGCAGCAGGGAGAACTGAGTTTTGGCGACCTTACTGCATTCGTGGTGTATACCTCCTTTGTGGGAGGCAGCATGGCGGGCTTTGCCGATCTCTACAGCAACCTGCAGAAAACCCTGGGCGCCACCCAACGCGTCCGGGAAATCCTTAAAGAACCTGTGGAACAGGTGAGCATCACGGAAGAGCAGGTAAAGCCGGAATACGTATTGCATGGTGATGTGGAATTCAGAAAGCTGGCTTTTTCATATCCATCAAGACGGGAAGTGCCGGTCCTGAAAGAGGTTTCCCTGCACGCTAAAAAAGGCCAGCAGATTGCCCTGGTGGGGCCCAGCGGAGCGGGAAAGTCAACCATCGCCTCCTTATTGCTGCGGTTTTATGAACCGGATGCCGGATTGATTTTGTTCGATGGCAGGCCAGCGAACGAAATTCCCATTTCACAGGTTCGGTTACAGATGGCCGTAGTGCCGCAGGATATCCTGTTGTTTGGCGGCACCATCCGCGAAAACATCGCTTATGGAGGCCCGCACGCCACCCAGGAAGAGATTGAAATGGCGGCCCGAAAAGCCAACGCTCATGAGTTTATACGCAGTTTCCCGGATGGTTATGATACGCTGGTGGGAGAACGCGGTATCAAATTGTCCGGCGGTCAAAGGCAAAGGATTGCCATTGCACGCGCCATCCTCAAAGATCCCGTAATCCTGATCCTGGATGAAGCCACGAGCTCGCTGGATTCGGCATCTGAGGCTCTGGTTCAGGAAGCGCTGGAGAATCTTATGAGAAACCGGACTTCATTTGTCATAGCCCACAGGCTGTCTACAATCCGCAACGCGGATCAGATTATCGTGCTGGAAAAAGGCCTGGTCCGGGAACAGGGCACCCATAATGAACTGATGGCAATCCCGGATGGCCTCTATGCAAGTCTGAGCAGACTCCAACTGGATCTCGACTGACCGATCTCCTTATAATTTATATTATGTTAAATAGTACGAAGTCCTTTTGGACTCACTTTTCTCCTTCCCATTCCTGGTAGAACTGGCTGATAAAGGCCTCCATGAATTGATGGCGCGATAGAGCCATGGCCGCTCCTGTCCGGGTATTCATCCGGTCTTTCAGCAGAAAGAGTTTTTCATAGAAATGGTTAATGGTTGGATCGGCGGAATGTTTGTAGGCTTCCTTTGATTTTTGCAGGTTGGGTGGAATGGCCGGATCATAGATGGGCCGGTTTTTGAAACCACCGTAATGAAATGCCCGGGCGATGCCGATGGCGCCCATCGCGTCCAGCCGGTCCGCGTCCTGGACGATATCGAGTTCCGGGCTTTTGAAAGTTCCGCTCTGGTGGCCTCCTTTGAAAGAAATATGTCGGACGATGTTTTCCACATGCGCCACGATTTCCGGGTGGACACCTTCTTTTTCCAGGAATGCGCGCGCCGTTGCCGGCCCCAGTTCCTCATTGCCGTGGTGAAATTTAGAGTCGGCAATATCATGCAACAATGCCCCCAACTCCACCACCAATGGATCCGCTGTTTCATGGGCTGCGATCTGGACCGCTGTTTTCCAAACGCGTTGAATATGCCACCAATCGTGCCCTGCTTCAGCATTTCTGAGGGTTTCCTGCACATATAATGCGGTTTTCTCAATCAGTTGCGGATGTTCCATCTGTTCCTTTTTTGAAGGGATCAATCTGTTTATTCACTGTGTTCCTGGTGCCTCCAGAGTTCCCTGAATCCGGGGCTCTGTTCCAGCAGGTCCTGCAGGCTGCCTTCTGCGATGATCCGCCCTTTCTCCATCACATATATGTAGTGGAAATGCCGCAGTAAGTGCAAGCGATGAAGGGATGAGATCACGGCTTTGTCTGCAAACTCCCGGAATAGTTCCTCGTAAATCCGGAGTTCCGTCTTGGGGTCCACACTGCTGGTGGGTTCATCCAGCAGGACCAGGTTGGCATCCCGGGCGGCAAAGACGCCCCTGGCCAGTGCCAGTCGCTGTTTCTGGCCGCCCGAAAGGTTAACGCCTTTTTCCACCATATTGCTCTGCAGTCCTTTCGGCAACTGATCCACCACTTCTTCAAAATGCACCTGCCTGCAGAGCTGACGGATATCCTCCTTCGTATGCGGAAGTCCGAGGGTGATATTGTATTCGATGGTGTTTTCAAAAATTTCCGGCTCCTGGGGAAACAGGGTCACCTGTTCCGCCAGGATGGCGATGCCCTCTTCCTGCGGGACCCCATCGATCCTGATTTCGTATCCCGGCATGGGCGGATAAAGTCCGCGCAGCACGGCCAGCAAGGTACTCTTGCCGCTGCCGCTTTCCCCTACCAGTGCAATCCGCCGGCCCCTGCGAATCTCAATATTGACATGGTCCAGGCCTGCGGCAATGACTGCATTGGAGAATTTGTTATCCGGGACCTGATCTGCGTGATGTGAAAAGCTGAGGTTCCGGATTTCAATCCGCTGCCAGTTTTCGGGTATGCCTGCCTGTGACTCCGGAAGATGGTGAGCTGCATAGGCTTCCGGTATCAGCATGGCCGTCCGTACGTCCGTAGCATGACGCACCACATCCGTATAGAGATAAGCCACATTGTGAAAGACACTGGTGAATCGTTCCACATAGCCCACGAGGGTCACCAGTCCGCCCAGGAGAAAAACCTCCCCCGGCGTCCAGTGCTGCCAGACATAGCCCACCACCACCACTACGTATATCAGTCCTACCAGCATATCCGTCACGAACCATTTCCATTCGTTGATCAGTGTATTCTTTTTAAATGGCGGATACATCAGCCTTATTTTTTCCAGCAGGGTCCCTTCCATGCGCGACTGCAGCCGCAGGGTGATGACCGTGATGACATTGGACAGACCGTCAAACAGGTTGGAAGAAATCACGTGCTCCCGTTCATTGACTTCGTCCAGGGTGCGGATATAGGGGCGATCAAAGACCAGGATGATCAGCACCGTGAAAGCGCCAATACACAGGGCGATGGTGCCAAACAGCGGCGAAAACCAGATCATGGCCGCAAAGGAGAATATGAATTTGAAGAATGTGTGGAGGTATTCAAATCCCCTTTCAAAAAATCCGCGCAGGGATTCATGCGCCTTGCGGATGCGGTTGATGGTGGAACCGGAGTGATGATCCTGGTGCCACTTCACCGGCAGGCGCAGGGTTTTATGATAGAGTTCCATCAGGAAATTCCGGCCCATGTTAAAGGCAAGGGTTCTTTCCACGATGCGGGAGGGGCCGTGAAAACTCCAGTCCAGTAATTTGATCCCCAGGTAGCTGGCTCCATAGATCCATGCATGTTTCAGTGCATCCGTTCCGTTTTGCTGGATATCATTGATGAACATGCCCCAGAGGACGGGAATGAATGCCTGGGCGAGATTGCTGAGCATGAACAGGAAATAGATCAGCAGATAGGTGCTTCGCTGACCATGGGCATAGATCCAGGCCGTGCGAAGCATGAAGACATAAGGGTTCCTGGTGATCCTGTTCCACATAGCCCGCGTCCTACCCCGCTGTCTGGTGATCAATGATGAACTGGATCAGCTCATCTACGGTTATCCCTGCCCGTTCTGCGCCATCCGCTATGTCTTCCCGGGAGACGCTTGCGGCGAAACTTTTCTCCTTGAGTCTTTTCTTGACGCCTTTGAGTTCCATGCCGGCATAGCCTTCCGGTCTCATCAGTGAATAGGCATGCACCAGCCCGCTGAGTTCATCAAAGGCATAGAGCATACGGTCCATTTTGGTGACGGGCTCAACGCCAAAATGCAAGGGCCCATGCGAGGCGATGGCCCGGATGATTTCCGGATCAACCTGCCTGGCTTCGAGCTCTTCGATGATTTTTTTACAATGCTGATCGGGCCACTGGTCCCAGTCGGCATCATGCAGCAGCCCCGCCATTTCCCATCGCCATGCATCGGCTTCGTTGAGTCCTTCTTTTTCCGTTGCCCAGGCCCGCATAAGGCTGGCTACCTGCCGCATGTGGAGGACCAGTCGCTCGTTTTTAACCCAATCCATCAAGAGGCTTTCCGCCTCTGCCCTGCTGAGCGTGTTGCCCGCATGGGCGGGATTACCAAATGTTTGTCGGTCGAGTCTGATCGTTCCCATTGATGCTTTGGCTTTACGGTAAAATTAAAGGGAAAGCCATAGACTTTCCCTTTGAGAACAGGTTCCGGCTTTAATTAGTTATGCTCCTTATCGGCCTCATCATATTTCTTCTCATAGAAGCTGACTTTGGCGGTATCTTTTTTCTTTCCGTAGCAATAGCTGAGCAGGCTGCATGATGATTTGAAATTGGATTTTTCAGACACTTTCAGTTTGCCCATGGTATCGTAGTGCTTGAAGACTTCTTCCAGGTAAGGGATGGCTTTATCTCCCTGTGCGGCAATATCCGCGTTGATGTCCGCCTTCTTTTTCACGTCTTCCGGCTTGGTTCCCTTTAGTTTATTGGCTTCCTCTTCTTTGATGAGCATCACGTTATAGTAGTGTTTGCCCAGGGAGAGTTTTGCCTCATAGGAGTCCGGCTTCAGTTCGATGGCTTTTTTGTAGAGTCCTTCGATCTTTGTGCAACGGGCGTCGTAATCGGCTGGCCTTTTGGAAGCTTCAGTGACATGGGTTTCCGCGAACAGTTCCGTTGCGTAATCGATGGTCACTTCATAGTTGCTGGGGTTGTTGGCCAGGATCTCGTCATATTTTGCAAACAGGGCCTTGGAATCACCTTTCTCCCGTACATAGTCTAGCTCCAGCAGGGGCAGATACTCGTCTTTGGGGAATTGGGCTTTGCCAGCATTGATGTATTTCATCATATTGGCCTCGTCCTTCTTATCGTAGTAGTGTTTGGCAAGGTAGCGATAAGGGGTAGCGAACTCCGGTCCCCCGCCCACATTGGCGTCGGCCAGTTTGGAGCAATAGGCCACGGCATCGTCCGTGTTCTTGGAGTTCATGGAGGCCAGCGCGCTGTAATAGGTAAGCGTGGTGTCCAGTTTATAGAGCCCCCAGCCCTGCCCGAAGATATAGTCGCCTACCTGCCCCGTACTTTTGAAGGTTGTCAGGGCTTCGCTGTATTTCTCCGCATTGTATTCGTTGGCGCCTTGCTGGAAGCCGCTGGTATACAGGTTGTACACAGGCTGGTATTGATCCAGTGTCAGCAGGGTGACCGCCATATTCTTATCAATCTCCGAAGCTTTTTTAAATGCATCCAGGGAAGTGGCGCGGTTTTCATTGGCCGTGGCAACCTGTGCGGGATCCGCCGTCATGGCGCTGTAGACCTTACCTTTGAGATACCATGCTTCCGCATTTTTTTGATTTTTCGGATTGCCCAGCATCTGGTCGATCGCTGTTTTGGCTTCTGCGGTCTTGTTTTGTGCAAGCAGATCTTTGACCTTTTTGACATCCTGCGCTGATGCAAGCTGGACCAGGAACAGGACCAAAACGGCCAGAATGGACTTCTTCATTTTGTTGCTTTTTTGATTTTGGTATATATGCTATGCTTCGGGACTGTCAACCGGCCCAGATTTTTCCGGGCTTTCATTTCCTTCGTTGGACTCCCCTTCCTTGGGTTCATGGTTTAATTCGTCCAGTTTGGTGATGGCGGCAATTTCATCATTTTCATCCAGCCTGATCAATTTTACGCCCTGGGTATTTCTGCCCTGCTCGCTGATATCGGCCACAGCCGTGCGGATGGTCACACCGGAGATGCAGGTGATCAGGAGATCTTCTTTTTCAGATACATCCAGGATGCCCACCAGCCTGCCGGTTTTATCCGTTACGTTGAGGGTCTTCACCCCTTTTCCACCCCGATTCGTGATCCGGTATTCATCCACCGCCGTCCGTTTGCCAAAGCCTTTTTCGGAGACCACCAGGACCGTCCTGGTGACATCCCTAGGATTGACACAGATCATACCAACCACTTCATCTGAAAGATCGTCCACTTCAATCCCTCCCACACCAATCGCGCCCCTTCCGGTAGACCTGACCCTGTCTTCCGGAAAACGGATGGCCCTGCCGCTTTTAACCGCCAGCATGATTTCAGATTGACCGTCGGTCAGCTTGGCATCCAGCAACTGGTCCCCTTCCACGATGGTGATGGCGTTCACTCCCGTTGCACGGGGTCTGCTAAAATCTTCCAAATTCGTTTTTTTCACAATTCCCTGCTTGGTGCAGAGCACAATGAAATGCGACTGCACAAATGCTTCATCGTCAAGATTTTTCACGTCAATGATGGTGCGGATCTTATCGTCCTGGGGCAATTGGATCAGGTTTTGGATCGCCCTTCCCTTGCTCTGTTTTTCCCCTTCCGGGATCTGGTAGACTTTCAACCAATAGCACCGGCCTTTCTCTGTGAAGAACATGAGGGTATGGTGCGTGGAAGCTACAAAGAGGTGTTCAATCCAATCCTCTTCACGGGTTTTTCCGCCCATGGAACCGCGGCCGCCTCTTTTTTGCGCTTTGAATTCATCCGCGCTGGTACGTTTTATATAGCCCAGGTGGGATACAGTGATCACCACATCTTCTTCCTTGATCAGGTCAATCAGGTTGACTTCATCATCCAGGTAGGTGATCTCTGACCTTCGGGCATCACCGAAGCGGTCCTTGACCTCGCGCAGTTCCGTTTTGATCAGTTCAAACCGCATGCCCTCGTCAGACAACAGCAGTTTCAGGTGTGCGATGGTCTTCATGATCTCATCGTACTCTTCCTTGATTTTCTCGCGTTCCATGCCCGTGAGACGCTGCAGGCGCAGTTCCAGCACAGCTTTGGCCTGGATCTCGGACATGCCGAAGGAGGCCATCAGTCCGTTCTTGGCTTCTTCCGGAGTGGCGGACTCGCGGATCAGTTTGATGACCTCATCCAGGTGATCCAGTGCAATCAGGTAACCCTCCAGGATATGCGCTTTCTTTTCGGCCTCTTTCAATTCAAACTGGGCGCGGCGTACCACCACTTCATGGCGGAATTCGATGAATTCCTGGATCAGTTCCCGCACGTTGAGGGTGCGCGGCCTGCCCTTTACCAGGGCCACATTGTTGATGCCGTAGGAAGTCTGCAGGTCCGTAAACTTATAGAGCTGATTGACGATGACGCTGGACACACCATCTCTGCGGAGATCGATCACGATCCTTGTGCCTTCCTTTTCATTGGACTCGTTGTTCACGTGTGCAATGCCCTCTATCACTTTTTCATTCACGAGCTGGCCGATGCGTGCCGTGAGCACGTCCCGGCTCACCTGGTAGGGAACCTCCGTGATGATGATCTGTTCTCTTCCGCTGGCCTTTGTTTCCACCTGCACTTTGCCGCGCAGCACTACCCTGCCTCTGCCCGTATGCATGGCCTGTTTCACACCCTCCATTCCATAAATGATGCCGCCTCCGGGGAAATCCGGGGCTTTGACATGGGTCATCAGCTCATCGATGGTGATTTGGCGATTGTCGATGAAAGCAATGCAGCCATCTACTACCTCAGAAAGGTTATGGGGCAGCATATTGGTGGCCATGCCCACCGCGATACCGCTGGAGCCGTTCACCAAGAGGTGCGGGATGCGGGTAGGCAGCACCGATGGTTCCTGCAGGGAATCGTCGAAATTATTCTGGAAGTCCACCGTATCTTTGTCGATGTCCTCCATCATGAAGCCGGCAATCCTGTTCAGCCTGGCTTCCGTATAGCGCATCGCCGCGGGTCCTTCCCCGTCCGGCGATCCAAAGTTGCCCTGTTTGTCCACTGTTGGATAACGCATATTCCACTCCTGTGCCATCCGCACCAGGGTGTCATATACAGCATTATCTCCGTGGGGATGATATTTACCCAGCACTTCACCCACGATCCTCGCGCATTTACGGGTAGGCTTGTTATAGTCCAGCCCCAGCCCGTTCATTGCATGCAAAATTCTGCGATGGACTGGCTTCAGTCCATCCCTTACATCGGGCAGTGCGCGACCAACGATGACGCTCATCGAGTAGTCGATATAGGAGCTCTTCATCTGCTCCTCGATATTCACGGGAATGATGCGGTCGTTATCCCTGGTCTGTTCCGGCTGAATCGGCTCGTCCATAGTTTTTTTCGGGCTTGAGTAAGTTTTTCTAAGACCGCAAATGTACCCCAAAATGGCCGGATAATCCGGGAAAAGCGAGGGTCGCGGAAGGCTATTTTATCCACGAATGTGGATTGAAAAAGCGACCTGAAAATCGTTAAATCGCCTTAAAAATCAAGCATCCGGAGAGCCGTACACCAATTTTGCCCTAACTTTAAGGAACGGACGCGAAGTATGAAAACCTACCTGCTGCTCAGGAATAATAAACAGTTGGGTCCCCACACCCTTGATGAATTGCTGAATATGGGCCTCAAGCCCCATGATCTGATTTGGGTGGAGGGGAAAAGTGGTGCCTGGAGGTACCCTTCCGAGTTGGATGAATTCAAATCACAAATCCCGGTTCCGGCAGACCTCAGTGCAGAACTACCGTTTACACAGGTACAGAACGACGTACTGCTTTACATGACAACCGCGCAAGCGGAGGATCCGGAAGAACAAGCCGATGAACTCCATGAATTCCCTACCCTGGCGCTGTTTATGAAAGATATGGCGGAGCCTAAGATCGAAGCCCAGCCAAGGCTTGAAGCGGGCGATCCAACGGGCATGGAGGCTTTGTCTGAACCTGTACAGCAAAAGGAATCAAAGCAGGAACTGCCCGAAGCGCCAAAGGAAGAACCCATTCCTTCCAAGATTATGGTCACCCTGCCTGCCGCCCGGACGGAAAGCAAACTGGTGCTGATTCATCGACCGGAAGAAACGGTGCAAGCTGCAACATCGTTGCCGGCTGCACCAGATGCAAACAATTCTTTACCTGCGGAACCTGTAGAAACCATTTCCCAACCGGAGGATGCCGTGGAGGGCAACAATGTATTTGCGGAACATGCACCTGACATTACTGCACAGTTGGAGCCAGAGACAACCCTTCTCTCCTCTGCGATTGCGCTGGGATCCATTCCTTCCCATTCGGATGCGGTCCAGCCATTGGAGAACTCGATAGAGGAGGATGCTTTCTTGCCTCCGGCGCCAGCCTTACCCAGGCAGCCAGCCATAGAACCTTCGAACTGGTTGGCCAGAATGGCGGTAGCCGCTGCCGTTACATCCCTCCTTGCTGTAGCATCCCTGGTTGCTTATTCCATTTTTGGTCCGGACCCCTATCAACTTTCCAGGCCGATCGAGGTCAAGACCGAGGTTACACCGAGGCGATTGGAAACAGCCACTGCCAAACCAGCAACGGACTCATTCGATATCAGTTCTTCCTCCACCGGAATATCGCTTCCTGCAGAGCCTGTTGGCCAGAAGCCGAAGCCCGCTGGACAGAAGACTTCGTTGAATACAAAGACGAATTCCACGCCGTCTGGTCTGTCAATGGTGAGCGAAAACAAAACCGAGCAAACGGAATCCACATCACCCATTGAGGTCGCCTTGACCACAAAGGATCCGGTACCCGATGTCAAGTCCGAGACGCGGAAAAATATCAGCAAACTGGTCTCTTTCAGGCTGGGTTATTACAAAGTCAGCCTCTTGGGCGGTGTGAGTGCTTTTGAAGTGGTGCTGATCAATGGGACAGCTTATCCGCTAGACAAAGTTGACATGGAATTGGAGTACATTCTCTCCAATGGAAAAACATATAAGACCGAAAAGATTTCCTTCCAGGAAATCGCGCCCGGCGGCAGCCAGACCATTGGCATCCCGAAATCTTCCCGGGGCGTCAAAGTGTTGCCAGCCATACGTTACATCGAATCCAGGGCACTGGATCTGAGTTACCGTCAGTAAGCATTTGAGGGTTAATGGTTCTGATTGCCGGAGGTGGTTCTCCTCTTTTTTATTTTGACTACCTTCATGGCGGAAACCCTTCCTCATGAAAAGAATCCTGGTGCTCGGTGCCGGAAAGTCGTCCACATCCCTGATTGAATACCTGATCAGAAATGCTTCCGCGGAAGATTGGCATGTAGATATTGCCGATATGAACCTCGGCATTGCAGCGTCAAAAGCGGGCGATGGCCGCTTTGCCACCGCCCATCAGATCAGTGGCATCGAAGATGAATTGGTGCTGAAACTGGTAAGGGCATCTGACCTGGTGATTTCCCTGCTCCCTCCTCCCCTGCACCCCGCAGTGGCAGCGCTTTGCCTGCAGTATGGCAAACATTTTCTGAATGCTTCCTACCTGGGACCTGAGATCCGGGCGATGGAACAGGATGTGCAGAAGCGCGGCCTGGTTTTTCTTTGTGAGATGGGTCTTGACCCGGGGATTGACCACATGAGTGCGATGGCCATGGCGGATGAGATCCGCGGTAAAGGCGGTGAAATTGTGCTGTTCCGTTCTCATTGCGGAGGCCTGGTGGCCCCTGAAAGCGATGACAATCCCTGGCACTACAAGATCAGCTGGAACCCCCGGAATATCATCATGGCGGGTAAAGAGGGTGCGCATTACCGGGAGGATGGTAAGGACATTCATCTTGCGTATGCTTCCTTGTTTGATCCCCAGCGGGTGGTTCAGATCCCGGGTTTTGGCAAGTATGCCTGGTATCCCAACCGAGATTCCCTTTCTTACATGCCCACTTATGGCATGAAACAGGTGCCCACTTTTGTCCGCACAACGCTGCGGCACCCGGATTTTTGCGCGGGATGGAAACATATCGTACAACTGAAGCTGACGGACGAGACTGTTTATTATGATACGGATGGAATGACGGTATCCGCTTTTTTTCAGATTCATTTCGACCGCTTTGGTTTTACCGAATGGTTGCAGGAAATGCTGTCCAGGCGATTTAATGAAACCCGCGCCTACCTTGAACACCTGATCAGCCTGCTGGAAAAAAATCCCGGCGGTGCATCCGAGGGTGATCAATTCCTGGCAGTGGATCCTTCCGGAAACCTGAAAGGCACTTCGCTGGCCAGCGAAAAAGCCGTTGCAACGGAAGCGATGAAACAGCAGATGGACGAAGCAAACCTGGCCCTTGAACAGTTGTTTTTCCTTGGACTGGATTCACCGGAAATGATCAACCAGGGCCGGAAGACAGCAGCTGAAATCCTGCAGTGGATCATGGAGAAAAAGCTGGCGCTTGCTGCTGGAGACCGGGATATGATCGTCATGTTGCACGAGATTGGCTACCGCCTGGATGGAGTGCAAAGAATGATGCGAAGCCACCTCGTAGTCAGGGGGGATGATGCCCTGCATACGGCAATGGCCAAAACCGTGGGTCTGCCTCTGGGCATCTCAGCGGGATTGATTTTGCAAGGAAAGCTTAGACCTGGGGTCCAGATCCCCGTTTCTGCGGATATCTATCAGCTGGTACTGCCTGTTCTGGAAAGGGAAGGGATTCGTTTCGCAGATATCAGGGAATAATCACCGATCCTAACGGCCAGGATTCCATCGTGCATCACCTAAAAGGGTTTCCGTAAACGCCCGCATGCCCTGCGTAGCGGGTTTTTCGATGGCATTCACGCCATTGCGGGAAACACCGGCAGGTATTTTTTTGTCAATCAGGTAAATCGAGGTATCCGGTGAAACCGCATGCAGCAGACCGGCCGCCGGATATACCACCAGGGAGGTACCAATCACCAGGAATATATCAGCCTGGGCTACTTCATGGGCTGCTTCTTCAATCAAGGGAACCGGTTCTTCAAACCAGACGATGTCCGGCCTGAGCTGATGGCCATCCGGGGCAAGCTGTCCCATGAACATATCCTCCCGCACTTCAAATGATAATGAAGGGTTGAACTCACTCCGCATCCGGAAAATCTGTCCATGCAGGTGCATGACCCAACTGCTGCCTGCCCGTTCATGCAGATCATCAATATTCTGTGTGATGATGCGTACCTCAAAAAACTGCTCCAGGGCAGCCAGGTCTTCGTGCGCTGAATTGGGTTTTGCGGATGCTACATTGCGTCTTCTTTCATTATAAAAAGCCAATACCCTTTCAGGTGCTGATTTCCAGGCACGAGGGGTGGCCACTTCTTCAATGGCATACCCCTCCCACAGTCCATCATGATCGCGAAAAGTCCGAAGTCCGCTTTCCGCGCTGATTCCGGCACCCGAAAGGACAACCAGTCTTGGACGCATGATGTCGAATTGTTTAAATGATGCCCTACTCGCCCGCCATCTCCAGGACTCTGTTCCACTCGGCTTCCGTGACGGGCTGCACGGACAACCTGCTCAGCCTGATCAAAGCCATATTGGCCAGTGCGGGTTCTTTTTTGATCTGTGACAGGGTTACTGTTTTCTTAAGAGGTTTCACCGGTGAAACATCCACCACAACCCAGGCCTCTTCTGTGGTGGTGGGGTCCTGGTACCACTCTTTCACAATTTTGGTGATGCCCACGATTTCCATGCCTTCATTGCTGTGATAGAAAAAAGCCTGATCTCCCTTTTTCATCTCGCGCAGAAAATTCCGCGCAGCATAATTCCGGACCCCATCCCAGTAAGTCTTTTTGTCTTTTACCAACTGGTCCCAGGGGTAAACAGTGGGTTCAGATTTGATTAACCAATATGCCATTATTGCAGGTTGAAATGTGTTTTACCCCGTGAAATCGTTTCTCCGGAAGGTGTCCCATCGGGCGGAACCCGGGGTCACCTTCCGGGAGAAAAATCCGGAATCCGGAATTCCTAATCCGCAATCGTTCAGTGCCTGGACAGCACATCCGCCAGGTGCATCACCTTTAGATCAAGTCCTTTGTTTTTGATGATTCCATCCAGGTGCATGAGGCAGCTCATATCTGTTGAAATCAGGTACCTGGCACCGGTAGCATGGGCATGGTTTATTTTCTGGTCTCCCATAGCCACGGAGATCGACTCAAACTTGACCGCAAAGCTTCCGCCGAAGCCACAGCAGGTTTCCACGTCTGCCATCTCTACCAGTTCGAGCCCTTCTACGGCCGACAGCAATTTCCGGGGCTCACTCTTGATGCCGCATTCACGGAGTCCGGCGCAGGAATCATGGTAAGTTGCTTTTCCTTCCAATTTTGCCCCAAAATCTGTTTTCCCGCAGATATTGACCAGGAAGTCGCTCAGTTCAAAAACCTGCTTTTTCATTTTCCGGGCCTGTGTCTGCATGGAGGAATTATCAAACAGGGTTGGATAGTAGTTCCGGATAAACCCGCCGCAGGAGGCACTGGGGGTGACAATTGGATCGGATGAATTGAAATCACGCAGAAATTTGCTGCAAACCTCCCTTGCTTCGTCCCGGTATCCGGCGTTGAAAGCGGGTTGCCCGCAGCAGGTTTGATTTTCTGGGTATTTGACGGTGCAGCCGGCCTTCTCGAGGACCTTGATGGTATGGAAAGCCGTTTCCGGATAAAGCTGGTCCATGAAGCAGGGAACGAAAAGCTGTACAGTCATGGCCTGGCTTTTAATGTGATGAAGCGCCAACTTTCTTTCGGATATCCTCAGTCAACTTCAACATCTTAATGGCAGTGTAGGCCGCTTCCTCTCCTTTATGACCGTGTCTTCCACCCAGGCGTTCCTGAGCCTGCTGATCGTTCAGCACGGTCAGCACGCCAAAAATGGTGGGGATCGGCAGTGTCAGGTTGAGCTGCGTAACCCCGTCGCTGACCATACGGCAAACATATTCGAAGTGAGGCGTGTCTCCCTGGATCACGCATCCAAGGGCAATAAAGACCCTCGGCTTGTCGTCCCTGTACTTGTAAGCATCCCAGTAAGCCCTGATTCCAAATGGAATCTCCACCGCCCCTGGAACCGTGAGGGTCTCTATGATACTGATCCCGTTTTTTTGGAGGACCTTCCGGCAACCCTTTTCCAGTTCGTCCAGGATGCTCGCGTTCCAGTCTGTCCGGACAATCACAACACAGGCACCCTTTGTGGATGGGGTGCCTGTGTTTATATTCTTTGATATCGCCTTATTGCCTCGGGTAGCCATAAACGTTTGGTCTTTATTTTACAGATCCGAGCCGCGCAAGGTACTTATCCACTAAGAATCCTTTTTCGGTGCGGGGATATTTTTCCTTTACCTGCTGGTAGAGTTCAATGGCTTCCTTGTTTTTGCCGCCCATTTCCAGCAACATAGCCGCGCGAAAAAGATACTCGGAAGAGATTGCCTGGTCGTCCGGGAACAGGGTGCCCGCTTTCCGGTAGTGACTGATGGCCTCATCATTCTTCTTCAATTCTGAACAGGCATCACCCAGCAAGCCTTCCTTCTTAGCTTCCACCTGGCGTGCACCATGAGCGTTGAAGTCCTTGAGGTGTTTAATCGCATTGTCAAACTCTCCCAGGTGCAGGTAGCATTCACCAGCATAAAGATGGGCGATATTGGCAGTTTTGGTGCCACCATGTTTCTGGATGATCTTCAGAAAGCCAGGTGTGCTTGCGTTTCCGTTGAGGGCAAGCGATAGCGAGTCCTTTCGGAAATTTTCTTCCGCCAGGAAGATGGCTTCCTGGGCTTTTGTCTCAGCGGGCAACTGGAAAAAATATTTGTAGGCCAGGTATCCGCCAACCAGCAGAATGATGGCTGATGATGCAATCAGGATATTTTTACTGTTCTTTTCCCAAAATCCCTTGGCTCTTACCAGGACTTCTTCGGTTTCCAGTTCCTGGCTTTTCTTTTCTGTCATGTGTGTTGTTACTTTTTAGGATATAAAAAAGCATCGTTGGGGGCAACTATGCCATACACTTTACCTTGGTGATTAGTCAACAATGAAAGGATAGTTCTGCTGTATGTACACGTCCTTGAGCAGTTCATCGTCTGCAGGCCATGGGCTTTCTTCGGAGAATTTAACAGACTCCTCCACTTCCATTTTGACCCTTTCATTGATTTTTTCGATGTCCGCGTCCGTCTGACCGAAGTCTTTCAGGAGTTTTTCGCGGATTACTTCAATCGGGTCACGCTCCTTGTATTCTTCCACTTCTTCCTTGGTCCGGTATTTCTGCGGGTCACTCATGGAATGGCCCTTGTAGCGATATGTTTTCATTTCGAGCAAAGTGGGTCCTTCACCCGCTCTTGCGCGTTTTACGGCGCGGGCAACCGCTTCGTGTACGGCTTCCGGATCCATGCCATCCACGGAATCTCCTGGCATATCGTATGCATCCGCCAGTTTATAAATATCCACCACATTGGATGTCCGGGCCACCGAAGTGCCCATCGCATAATTATTATTTTCGCAGATGAAGACCACCGGGAGTTTCCAGGTCATGGCCAGGTTGAAGGTCTCGTGGAGCATTCCCTGACGGGCTGCGCCGTCTCCGAAAAACGTGAGGCTGACATTGTCTGTTCCCTTATATTTTTCCGCGAAAGCAAGGCCGGCTCCCGTTCCAATCTGTGCGCCTACAATCCCGTGTCCGCCAAAAAATCCCACATCGGTCCCGAAGAAGTGCATGCTGCCTCCCTTGCCTTTGGAACAGCCGGTTGCTTTTCCGTAGAGTTCTGCCATGCAGGATTTGGCGCTGACCCCTTTGGCGATGGCCAGGCCGTGGTCCCGGTAAGCAGTGATGAACTTGTCCTCCGGTTTTGTAGCGGTCATACATCCGGCAGCAACGGCCTCCTGGCCAATGTACAGGTGGCAGAAACCGCGGATTTTCTGCATACCATAGAGCTGACCCGCTTTCTCTTCGAATCGGCGGAGCAGGAGCATCAACTCGTACCAGTAGAGATAGGTTTCCTTGCTGAATTTGACAGGTGCTGCTTTGGTAGTACCCACGTATTTGGTTTTGAGGGGCAAATATAGGACGAAAAAGCCAATTTTTGAGCGATTCAGCCCTGCTGAAAAGACCGGGGTTTGCCCGCAAATTGTAAGTTTGCAGCCAAATTCCTTTCTTGTTCCTCCAGTCGCTTTCCCTTTTCCAGTTTCGCAATTACGGCCAGGCGTCGTTTGACTTTCAGGATCCCGTGGTGGGCATCACCGGTCCCAACGGTGTGGGCAAAACGAACCTCTTGGACGCCATTCATTTTCTTTGCTTCACCCGGAGCTATTTTTCCCGCACGGATGCGGGGTCCGTCACAACGGGCCGGCAGGGGTTCCGCATTGACGGAGCCCTGGATATGCAGGGAAAAGCAGAGACCATCGCCTGCATTTTGCGGGAGACGGGAAAAAAGGAAGTCTGGGTCGATGGTGATCCGCTTCCCCGGTTTTCCAGCCATATTGGTCGCTTCCCGGTTGTCTTTATCGCCCCGGACGATATCTCCCTGGTGTCTGAGGGTGCGGAAGGCCGACGAAAATTCCTGGACACCCTGATGAGCCAGCTGGATCCGTTTTACCTGCAGGCGCTGATGGGCTACCAGAAAATCCTGCAGCAACGCAACGCTTTCCTGCGGAACCAGCACCTTGGAACAGCCGATGCAGGGTTGCTGGATGTACTGGACCAGCAACTGTCCGGTTATGGTCAGGTTTTGTTTGAAAAAAGGCGGACTTTCCTGGTTGACTTTATACCCGAGGTGGTCCGGCAATACAGGCATATCTCCGGAAAACCGGAAGAACCTGCGTTGTTTTATGAATCTCAGCTCACCGATGCCCCTTTCTGTGAACTGCTGGCCTCGAGCCGTTCGAGGGACCTTGCCACACAACGCACAGGCGCTGGCGTCCACCGGGACGAGATTGAGATGAAACTGGATGATCTTCCATTCAGGCAGGTGGCATCCCAGGGGCAGCGTAAAAGCCTGCTCTTTGCATTGAAACTGGCTGAATTTGAGTCTCTCAGATCGGTCAAGGGATTCCCACCGCTGCTCTTGATGGACGATGTATTCGAGAAGCTCGATGAGCAACGCATGCGGAATCTCCTGGAAAAGGTTTGCCTGGACAGCAAGGGCCAGGTTTTCCTCACGGACACCCATGCCGGCAGGATCCAGGCGGTCATGCAGGGCCTTGGCATTCAGTGCCATCACCAGGTATTGGCCTAATGGCAGGAAAAGCAGAACTTCGGGACATGGGAGAAGAAATCCAGATTGGCAAAGCCCTGCAATTGTTTCTTCGGAAGAGCAGGTTGCAGCAAGGCATCAGGGCCATGCAGATTGAAGAACTCTGGGAAGAACTCATGGGTAAGACCATTGCACGTTATACGGATAAAATCCAGATTGTGCAGCACACGCTTTTTATCAACACATCCGTAGCTCCCCTGAAAAATGAGCTCCTGTATCAGAAAAACCGCATACGGGAACGCGTAAACGAAGCATTGGGGGAAGAGGTGATCAAAGAAGTGGTGATCCAGTAACGGCATTAAAAAGCCGCCCCGGATTGCGTAGGGGCGGCTTTTTGTTTGCCCATGGGCAGCCTGTTCCAATTAGAAGGTAAAACGAACGCCCAGTCCGCCCCAACTCTGAAATTCAGCTCCATTGCCAAATTCAAAGGAGGGATTCCAGTCGAGCGAAATATTCAATGGTGCCCCCGGAATTTTATAGTCCACCCCAAGCACGCCATCGATGCCAAAAAATACTGTGCCGTCATAGTTCCTATCATCGTAAAAACCGAGGTGTGCACCCGGGCCCACATACCATTGAAGGCCGTCCACCTGCAGGAGCGGAAAATGCAGTTCATAAAGTCCGGTGAAACGTACGCCACCCTTCCAGAAAGAGGCCAATCCTTCTACCGCGTTGTCTTTGATGAAGTGCTTGACGGAAATGGCGCCCGGATAGAACTTTACGCCCACCGCGGTGCGGTAACTGGATGAAGTGTTTTGCGCTTGAGCATGGATGGTAGTCCCCAAAACCAGGATCGTCAGGATGAGAGCATACTTCTTCATTTGGATCAGAATTTTTGCAAATATCTGATCTTCCCGGCGAAATGCGCCTGTCTTAAGAAAACTTTTACATCGTGGAATGGATGTACTGATGCAACTGGTCGATGGTATCGCGCTGTGCCATCATGGTTTCCTTTACCACGTCTATGATGGAAATGACCCCGATGTATTCTTCTCCCTCAAAAACCGGCAGATAGCGGATATTGTGGTTGGTCATGATTTCCATGCACTCTTCCAGGGATGTTTTGGGCGATGCTTTGGGCAGGTATTCGGACATGATTTCGCCCACGGTCAGTTCACTTGAGGTCTTGCCGTGGAGAATGACCTTACGGGCATAGTCGCGCTCCGTAAACAGCCCCACATATTGGTCGCTTTCCATCACTACAACGGAACCGATATTCTTTTCCGCCATGATTTTCAAAGCGTCCAATACGGTTGAATCCGGTGCTACGGTGACATTATGCAGTCCCTTCCGTTTAAAGATGTCCGATACATTTTTCATACAGGCTGTTTTAACTGAATCGTACTTTAAAGTACGTTTTTTTTCCGAAAAATTGCAGCAAATCCCTGATTCGGCGATGGGCCGGATGGGCTAGTTATCGGGATTTTGGGTTAGCCTGTACGAGCCGGTTGGGTACGCTATTGAAATGTGCGTAAGACCATTTCTCCCGCACCGTACCGGATTCCAGCAGATACAGGGTAGGATTTGCCCTGGCAGCGGTCTTGATGGCTACCAGGTCTCCCCGGAGCACCGGGATATCCGCAACCAATTGTTTGGCCAGGATGCTGCTTGCCTGTTCCGCGTCTGCGCTTACCCATACCAGTGGGATGCCTGCCGCGCTGGCTTTGGCATGGATTAGTTTCAGTTCTTCTCCCCAGGAAATGTCTTCGCTGTCGAAATGCCTGGAAAAAAGGATCAGCATGGGGCCCTGGTGTTGCAGGACGGCCTGGGTGGTATCAGTTCCTGAAGGCGATAGCATGACCAGGTCTTTGATGGGTGGCTGGGCATTTCCCTTGCGCACGAGTTTGTCATAGCGCCCTACGAACTGGTAGAGGGAATCATCAAAATCGTCCGGGAAATGATCCGCGTCAAATTCCACCTGTTGTCCTGCCCTGGTGTACTTAAACATGATCACGGTGCTGTCCGGAATCGCGCCGGCAGGAATCTTCATGTTCTCGGGGATATTCGCCCCTTTCTTATAGGGCAGGCAGTCTACTATGGGCAGATGCTTGAGGACATAATACTGGATCCAGAGTGAGAAAAAAGTCGTGAGTGTGATAATGGCCAGGGAAGTCCGGTGGTTGAACAGCGACTTAACCTGCCTCCGGTAATAAAAAAGAACCAGGATAAGGACCAGCAGAACCAGGTCTTTGACAAAGGAATCCAGCGCGGTCAGTTTGATGCAGTCGCCAAAACATCCGCATTCCCGGATTTTGCCGGAGAGCAATGCATAGCCCGTCAGGAATGTGAAGAACAGGATCAGCAGCAGCAGCAGCCAGCTGAAAAGCGGAAAACGCCAGCCCAACAGTACGGCCGCACCCGCGATGATTTCGAAAGCAATCATGGCGATGGACATGGCCAGGGTGAAATCGTTCAGTCCGTGCCAGCCCCAGACCTCAAAAAACTCCTGCATTTTGTAGCTGAGACCCGAGGGGTCATTTGCCTTGATCAGACCACTGAAAATAAAGAGTACGCCCACGATGACCTGGGCGATGGGTAGGAATTTCTTCATCTTTTGTGTTTTATTCAGGCTGCCTGGTGTTTTCCTTCTCCGATCAGGATGAGGCCAAAAACAGCATAGTTCAGCATGTCTGTGAAGTTGGCATCAATGCCCTCACTGATCCTGGTTTTTCCATCGTTGGCCAGGATTTGCCTGATGCGCAGGATTTTCATCAGGATCAGGTCAACAAAAGAGGCCTGGCTCATATCTCTCCAGGCTTCCCCATAATCGTGGTTTTTGTCCAGCATGGTTTGCCGCGCATGCTGGATTTCGCGGTTATAGCGTTCTTCCACCTCTTCTGCGGAAAGATCTTCCATGGAGTCCTCCCGCAGGCGGAGTTGGATCAATCCGATGACGCAATAGTTCACGATGCCCATGAACTCCGTGGCAATGCTATCCCCTATTTTCTGGGTTCGTTTTTCCTGAATGGTGCGTATCCTTTGTGCCTTGATGAAAATCTGGTCCACCACGGAAATGGTGCGCAGTACCCGCCAGGAAGTGCCATAATCGCGGGTCTTGTCCAGGAAGATACGCCTGCAGGCGTCTACACACTGATCGTATTGTTGGTTGGTCATATCTTTAAACCTCAAAAATAAAGAAGAAGGGATAATGTATACGCTCAATCTGAAAGGCAGGGTCCTGGCTGTGTCAAAGCCAATGGTGATGGGGATTCTGAATGCCACACCGGATTCGTTTTATGCCGGCAGCAGGGTAAGCGGTCCCCGGACTTTATTGGAAATGGCCGGGGAGATGGTTCAGGAGGGGGCGGATATCCTGGATCTTGGGGGACAAAGCACCAGGCCGGGCAGTGAACGGCTGTCTGCGGAGAGAGAAGCTGAGCGGGTGGTCCCGCTGATGGCTGAACTGCGTAAGGCGTTTCCGGCATTGATTCTTTCCATCGATACGTATCATGCGTCGGTGGCTGCGGCTGCTGTTGAGGCGGGTGCCGATATGATCAATGACATCAGCGGCGGGCGATTGGACCCGGAGATGCTGGCATTGGCAGCGGATTCGAAGCTACCCTACGTCTGTATGCACATGCAGGGTACCCCTGCTGACATGCAGCAAAACCCGCAGTACCAGCATATCATCACGGATATCCTCGACTATTTTTCTGAACGCATCAAGGCCTGCAGGATTGCAGGGATACACGATGTCATCATCGATCCTGGTTTTGGATTCGGGAAAACCATCGCGCAAAATTTTGAGCTGCTGCGCGGCCTTGAAGCGTTTAAAGTCCTGGGTTTGCCCGTTATGGTGGGCTTATCGCGCAAATCTTCCATTTACCGCACTTTGGGTGTGAGCGCCGATGAATCCCTGAACGGCACCACGGTCCTGCATACCATCGCTCTTCAGAAAGGCGCTGCCATCCTCCGGGTGCATGATGTCCGGGAGGCCAGGGAGACCATCCAACTGGTAGATGCAGTATATCAAAGATAAAGCCCCGACCGGCGGGGCTTTATGAAGCAAATGGTTTTCATCAATTATTGCTTCCCGGGCGCGGGCTGGGGCATTTGCATGTATGGATTGGTCATCTCCTGTTTAGGGAGGTCTTTAACTTCCATGACTTCGATGTCAAAAACCAGGTTTTCGTTTGGCTTAATGGCCGGAGGGTTGCCCTGGGGGCCGTAAGCAAGGATTGAGGGGATCAGGATTCTTCCCTTGGAACCCTGGTTGAACCGGGTGATGGCTTCCAGCATGCCGGCAATTGCACCTTCCTGCTTGGCCACAAAATAAAAGAGGTCCGTGCCGTGCTTCTGAAGCTGCTTGGTGGTATCCACGTTGGAGTCAAAAAATGCTCCACCGAGATTGTACCCGGTATATCTGATGCCTACCAGCTTGCCGGAATCGGCAGCCGGACCGGTACCCTGGCTCTGGATTTCCACGTATACGTTATCGTTTACTTTTTCCCCCTTGATGTTTTTCTGTGCCATGTAAGCCTCAATTTTCCGGAGATCATTTTCTTTGAATTTGTTGATCTCACCCTGGTAATCTGCGATGGCTGCGTCACGGGTTGGGAATGCGTCCACGATCTTCAGGAACATCTTCTGCTGGTCCCCCTTTTTCATATATGGTGGCATGCCAAACTGGTTCTGTGTGGCCAGTGAGTCGAAAAGCTGGATGCAGACCGCACTGTCTCCCGTCTTCATTTTATTCAGGATCTCTGAAAAATCATGGTAGCGGCCCACACTGTCCACTTCGTCATAGCCGGGGATAAAGCCATAGGATTCCGTAATCAGCGAATCTTTGAAGGTGATCCGGTAGTTGAATTTGACAAAATCACCTTTTTTGAGCTGTTTGCCTTTACCATCAGAGAAGATTTTGTATTGCATGCCTGTTTTCGACTTCTCATAGCCGATGTTCTTGCACGAACCTAACCAGATCAGCGGCAACAAGGCCAGCCACATGTTGTTTTTTTTCATTGTATGCTTATTGTAATTGAGATGCATTGTCTTTAATGGCTTCTTTGAAAATCCGCACATTGTCTTCCAGTGAATATCCGCTCCGCCCACCCGCGGCGTTGTAGTGTCCGCCTCCTTCAAAATAAGTGCGGGCAAAATTGTTACAGTCGAACCCATCCTTACTGCGGAAACTCCAGCGCCTTTCCTCATCCCGGTCTATCAGAAGGGCTGCCATTTTGATGCCCTTTATGGAAAGAGGATAGTTCACCAGCCCTTCGGTGTCACCGGTCTTGATATGAAATTTCTGCAAGTCCGCTTTGGGAATGGAGATCAGGGCCGTGTTGTATTCATAAAATACTTCCATGCGGTTCAGGAGTACATGCCCAATAAAACGGAGCCTGTTTTCCAGGAAATTATCATTGATTTCTTCGTGGACCCTGGAATGATTCAGGCCCGTTTTTTTCAGTTCCGCAACCATCAGATGGACGCTGGGCGTAGTAACCGGAAAGCGAAATGACCCGGTGTCTGACATAACCCCGGCATAGAGACATTGCGCAATGTCCGTATTGATGAGATTCCCATATCCGGACTCGCGGATAAAATCATAGACCATTTCCGCGGTTGAACTTTTGGGTATCACACTGATCCCAAACTGAAAACTGCTGGTATGTGGTTCCTCGTGATGGTCCAAGAGTATTTTTTCAGCTTTCGCCTTTTCCAGTTTGGAAGCCATTTGTTTGGTCCGATGCAAGGCATTAAAATCGAGGCAGAATATCCATTCTGCTTCCTCAATCAACAAATCACAGCGTTCTTTCTGACTTTCATAATCGAGCACAGCCTTGCAACCGGGCATCCAGTTCAGGAAATCCGCCCAGTTGGTAGGGGAAATCACCGTGGATTGATGGCCCAGCTGGACCAGGAAATGATACAGGCCCAGGGCTGACCCCATCGCATCCGGATCCGGCTTCTGATGCATCGTGATGACGACCCTGCGCGGGTACTTAAGCTCGGGAAAAATCTGTTGGATGGGCTTCATAAAAGAGGCGCAAAGGTACGAAAGATTCCGGATTGCGTATTCCCCATACTTGCCTAACTTTGCGCCCCGAAGTATAAAATAACTACATATGAGCAACAGGACGTTTACCATGATCAAACCGGACGCTTTTGGAAATGGACATACAGGGGCCATCCTGGAAAAAATTGAAAAAGCAGGATTCCGAATTGTAGCCATTAAGAAGATCAAACTTTCTGAAGAAAAAGCGGGGGAATTCTATGCCATTCATAAAGAGCGCCCGTTTTTTGGGGAATTGGTGGAGTTTATGAGTAGTGGACCTATCGTAGCAGCCATCCTGGAAAAGGCCAATGCGGTGGAAGACTTTCGCAAACTGATTGGAGCCACTAACCCTGCCAATGCGGAAGAAGGCACCATCCGAAAGCTCTATGCGGAAAGTGTGGGTAAAAACGCCATTCATGGGAGCGATAGCGATGCGAATGCGCTGATTGAAGGCAGCTTTTTCTTCAGCGGTATGGAGCAATGGTGAACGTCGGAGCCCATTCGTTTATCGACGCAAATGCTCTGCGAAGAAAGTTGAGGTAGATGAACAGAGGCTATTGATCTTGAGTACTTTGCACCTGAAAACGGCAAAAGTTTTCCACATAATTCCTGCCTTTTTGAGTTTGGCATAGTCTTGGCAACGGTATGAATATCTTTCTCAAGGGTTTAGGGTTGAAACTAAAGGGGGCTCATGTCTATGAGCCTCTTTCTTTTTGAGGCCACTTTGCCACCTTAAATTTGACGCATCCGTCTAGCGCACCTGTTTGGGACAATCGGTTCGCGCAGGCTTTCCGGTATACCCTCCAGATTTCGAGAACCTCGGATTATTCATTTTTATGGTCACGGAGACGCCGGAAAAATAGTACCAGTCTTTAAAATCGGCCCCTCCCCGAATCGTGCCGTCTGCCGGGTAGCTTGCATTGCCGGGCTTTACTTCTCCTGTCCGGTAGGCCAGTTCAACCGCCTTCGGTCCCCTGGCGACCAGCAGGTTGTTTTCATCCACATAGGTCCTGCTCAGATCGTCCAGATAGTCTGTAAAAGTTTTTCGGAGGGTGATTTCCCAGCCAACGCTGACGCGGTCCGTGACGGCAAACTTGATGCCGGCCCCAAAAGGCAGGCTGACCTGGGTAAGCGCATAGGGTTTGCGGTCCGGGTATTGGGAAAGTCCCTGCCCTTCGGTGCTCAGCGGCTTCAGGAAATACTTGATCCCAAGGGAATCGAATGTGTAGGGATTATGCCGGAATACACTGATGCCGGCCACCAGGTATGGGTTGATGCGGGCGGAGAAAGTGCTGAAAATATGGTATTGCCCGGTAAAGCCCATTTCCAGGATCGTGCTTTTAAAGTGGAGGTTCCGGGCTACCAGGAAGCTGTCCTGGTTGTTGCGGTCGTTTGCCTCAATCTTTCCCATGGAAAATATTCCGCGAATCGTTAAATGATCAGTCAGTGCCCAGCTTGCCCCGATGCCCAGGGCCAGTTTCGAGCTTTGGAATGTGTAGCGTTTTTCCTGGAGATCTCCCTGATAGTTAGATGCACCGGCAAACAACTCCAGCCCCAGGTCCTGGGCCTGTGCGGAAAAGGAAAGGGTTAGCAAGATTCCGGCAAGGGTTTTTTTCACCATCCGTTTTTCATTTGAACGTGAATCCGGTCTTTTCCGTATATCATGACGGATATTCAACTGGTTGCAAAGGTACTCAGAACCTGCGGGCTGGCCCGGTCTGGGCTTGATAACTTATCTACAAAAAAGGCAGATGGGAAATCCATCTGCCTGATTGTCGGGATGACAAGATTCGAACTTGCGACCCCTTGCACCCCATGCAAGTGCGCTACCGGGCTGCGCTACATCCCGAAGGTCCATTCCCGGTTGAAAATGGGCTGCAAAAATAAGGTATTCCCAACAAACAACCGTTATCTTCGCGCAATTCGTTTTCCATGACCATCCTGATCAGGCGCGCCCGCATTATTGATCCCCGTTCTCCCTTTCATATGCAGTTACAGGATATATTGATCCGTGAGGGGCATATTGAACGCATCACAGAAGACATCCAGGAGGAAGCGGATGAAGTGATTTCAATCCCTGGTCTGCATATTTACCCGGGATGGGTCGATGTCTTTGCCCAGGGCGGGGACCCGGGCTATGAGCACCGGGAAAGCCTGGAAACCCTTTCACTGGCTGCCGCAGCCGGAGGCTATACCCATGTCATGGTGCTCCCCAATACGCAACCGGTGGTTCAGCATAAGAGCCTGGTCGACTATATCCGCGAGAAGCAGGTTCCGGCTCCGGTAACACTTCATCCCGTAGGCGCTGTTTCCAAACAGACGGAGGGTCGGGAACTGGCGGAAATGTATGACATGCAGAGATCCGGGGCAGTGGCATTCTCAGACGGCCACAAACCTGTTCAGTCAGCAGGTCTCCTGATCAAAGCCCTTCAATATATAAAGGCATTCGACGGCGTGATCATCCAGGTTCCGGATGATCAGACTGTAGCACCTCATGGCCTCATGCACGAAGGAATGGTATCCACCAGGATGGGACTTCCTGGTAAGCCCGCGATGGCGGAGGAACTGATGGTGGCTCGGGATATCAAGCTCACCCGTTATACGGACTCTGCCTTGCATTTCACCGGTGTCAGTTCCGGAAAATCAATAGAGTACATCCGGCGCGCCAAAGCCGGAGGCATCCGGGTGACGGCTTCGGTCTCGCCCATGCATCTGTTCTTTACAGATCAGGACCTGGAAGGATATGATACCAACCTGAAACTGAATCCACCTCTGCGGGGATCGGCAGATCAGCAGGCGCTGATGGAAGCGCTGATGGATGGCACCCTGGATTGCGTAGCCAGCCACCATACTCCGCTCGACAAGGATTGCAAAGTGTGCGAATTTGAATACGCAAAATTCGGCGTGATCGCCCTTGAAACCACTGCAGCAGTGCTTGGACAGCTGGGTATCCCTGCAGAAAAACTTTCGGACATCCTCTCCATCGCCCCAAGACGTATTTTCCGGTTACCCGAAGCCGTCATCCGGGAGTCCGCGGAAGCGGACCTGACTTTATTCCTTCCGGACGAAAGCTTTATCTTCACGCAGGAAAGGATCAGGTCCCGTTCATCCAACACCCCCTTCATAGGAAAAACCTTGAAAGGCGTTGTGAAGGGAACCATCCTTCGGCAGAAAATTTCCTTACAACGTTCATAAACCCAGGGTCATGGATAATCAGACAAAAGCCTCACACATCACCGCAGGACTGATCATAGCAGGCATTTTGATCGTCTACTCAATGGTGCTCACTTTTTCCGGACAGAGCACAAACCAGTCGCTTGGCATGCTCAGCCTCCTGATCCTCGTTGCCGGCCTCATTTTTTTCATCATGCAGTACGGTAAATCCGTTGATCATACCGCCACATTTGGTCAGCTCTTCAACTGGGGATTCAAAGCAACGGCGGTGGCTACCATCATCGTGTTGGCATTCCAGGTGATCTTTTTCCTCATCTTCCCGGAATACCGGGACAAGATGGAAGAGATCAGTCGCGAACAAATGTATAAACAGGGCCTGAGTGATGCACAGGTAGAGCAGGCCATCGGAATGACCAAGCGTTTTTTCTGGCCCTTCCTGATTGGTGGAACCATCGTTTCCAATCTGCTGGTGGGACTGATTGCCTCCCTGATAGGTGCAGCCATCACAAAGAAAACTCCGCAATCTCCTTTCCAACAGTCATAATTTCGTCCTCATGGACCTGAGCATCGTTGTACCCCTGAAAGACGAGGAAGAGTCATTGCCTGAGCTGACTGCCTGGATCGAGAAAGTGACCCTGGCACATGGCTTCAGCTATGAGATCATTTTTGTCGACGATGGCAGCACGGACCGCTCCTGGGAAATCATACAACAGCTAGCCCAAAAAAATGCCCGGGTGAGGGGCATCAAATTCCAGCGCAATTATGGAAAAAGTGCAGCCCTGAATGAGGGCTTCAAAGCGGCAGAGGGCGAGGTGGTCATTACCATGGATGCAGACCTGCAGGACAGCCCGGATGAAATCCAAGGACTCTACAGGATGGTCATGGACGAAGGCTTCGACCTCGTGAGCGGGTGGAAGAAAAAGCGGTACGATAATGTCCTCACCAAGAATATTCCGTCCAAATTTTTCAATGCGGTGACGAGGCGAATGTCCGGAATCCGCCTGCACGATTTTAACTGTGGCCTGAAAGCATACCGGAAAAAAGTGGTCAAGAGCATTGAAGTCTTTGGCGAGATGCACCGCTATATTCCGGTCCTGGCAAAATGGGCAGGCTTCAGAAAAATCGGCGAGAAAGTGGTGGAACACAGACCCAGGAAATACGGGCGTACGAAGTTTGGCTGGGAGCGTTTTGTCAATGGCTTCCTGGACCTCACCACTATCATGTTCATCGGGAAATTTGGCAAGCGACCCATGCAGTTTTTCGGTCTCTGGGGCAGCATGGCGTTTCTGCTTGGCTTTGCCATCAGCATTTACCTGCTCGTGTCCAAGTTGATTGACCGTGAATTTGCCCTTACCAATAAGCCTGCTTTTTTCCTGGCCCTGGCCGTGATGATCATCGGTACCCAATTATTCCTGGCAGGATTCATTGGAGAGCTGATTTCCCGGAACTCGCCGGAACGAAACAGTTACCTGATCGAGGAGAAACTGGGACTTTGATTGTACACCCCTTCCCTTAAGCTATGCAGGAAGTCCAGCGCGTCATCATCATCGGTCCCGCTCATCCACTCAGGGGGGGGCTTGCTTCTTACAATGAGCGACTGGCAAGGGCTTTCCAGGAAGCAGGCTGCAAGACCACCATCTACACCTTTTCTCTTCAGTATCCTGGTTTTCTATTTCCCGGAACAACCCAGTATTCCAGTGAACCCGCTCCTGCCCATATCGATATCAGGGTCCGCATCAATTCCGTCAATCCCTTCAACTGGATAAACGTAGGCCGCGAACTCCGCCGCCTTAAACCAGACATCTTGGTGGTCCGTTTCTGGTTGCCATTCATGGGCCCCTGCCTGGGGACCATCCTGAGATATGTACAGAGGAAAAAAAACTGCAGGGTGATCTGCATTGCGGACAATATGATACCTCATGAAAAAAGACCGGGCGACCTTCCATTCACCCGCTATTTCGTGGCCGCGGTAGATGGATTCGTCACCATGAGTAGGAAGGTACTGGAAGACCTCCGACATTTCACCCGCACTAAGCCAGCTGTTTTTGTACCGCACCCGCTCTATGATAATTTCGGCGGAGCTGTTTCCATGGAGGAAGCACGCAGGCAACTGGGCCTCGATCAGGAAGACAAACTGATCCTTTTCTTCGGTTTCATTCGCCCATACAAAGGACTTGATTTGTTATTGAGGGCGATGGCCACGCAGCCGATCCGGGAGGCCGGCCTCCGCCTGCTCGTAGCTGGTGAATTCTATGACCAGTCGCAACCCTACCTGAACCTCATCCAGGAACTGAACCTGCAGGATCGCGTCATCCTCAGGACTCAATTTATACCGGATAGTGAAGTGAGGTACTACCTTTGTGCGGCCAACCTGGTGGTGCAACCCTATCGCTCCGCCACCCAGAGCGGGGTGACCCCCCTCGCCTACCATTTTGAAAAACCAATGGTGGTGACCAATGTGGGTGCGCTGCCGGATATGGTGCCGGAAGGCAGGGTTGGGCTGGTTTGTGAACCCAACCCCGCATCGCTGGCGGAAACCATCGCCCGTTATTTTACATTGGACGAAACGGTTTTCGTGAAGGGTATCCGGGAAGAGAAAAAAAAATACACCTGGGAAAGCATGGTGAATAATATAACCAAGATGGCTCATGATATTCAGAAGTAAGGCCCCCCTTCGCATCGGGCTTGCTGGCGGTGGAACGGATGTCAGCCCCTACAGTGATCTGTACGGCGGCGCGATTCTGAACACCACGATCTCCCTTTTCGCCTGGGCCCACCTGAAGATCATCGATGAGCCGGAATTCCGATTGTTTGCAGCGGACCGACAGGAAAGAGAATCCTTTCCTGCCATGAAATCCCTTCCGCTGACAGGGCAACTTGATCTTTTGAAAGGAGTAATCAATCGGATGCAGGCCGATTATGGCATTCCCGTTCCGGGGTTTGAACTGACCACCAATGTGGATGCGCCTGCCGGTTCAGGTCTGGGAACTTCCTCCACCCTGGTGGTGGCCGTCCTGGGCGTTTTTGCGGAAATGCTTGGCCTGCCACTGGGTGAATATGACATCGCGCGACTCGCCTATGACATTGAACGGAAGGACCTCCAGCTGGCCGGCGGAAAACAGGATCAGTATGCCGCAACCTTCGGCGGCGTGAATTTCATGGAGTTTTACGCAGACGATAAGGTGATTGTCAATCCACTCAGGATCAAACCTGAATACCTGCATGAACTGGAAAATAACCTGCTGCTCTACTATACGGATTCAACCCGCGAATCCGCCAGCATCATCCGGGAACAGCAGAAAAACGTGGAGGAGAGCAACCAGGGTTCCATCGAAGCCATGCATCAACTGAAGGAACAGAGCAGGATGATGAAAGAAGCTTTGCTGCAGGGCAGGCTGGATGAGATTGGCGAAATCCTGAACTTCGGTTTTCAGCAGAAAAGAAAGATGGCCAAGAATATTTCCAACAGCAGGCTGGAAGAAATCTATGCATCCGCACTGGAAGCCGGCGCAACGGGAGGAAAGATCTCCGGTGCAGGAGGAGGCGGATTCATGACCTTTTATTGCCCGGATACCACGAGGTACCAGGTAATTGAAGCCTTGGAATGCTTTGGAGGCAGGGTGCGTAACTATTCCTTTTATCCGGAGGGCCTGACTTCCTGGTCGGCCTGAAAAACATGAGACATGACTGAAAAAATCAAATCACTGATCCAGGCTTCCATCGATGTCAAAGAGCAATTGCTCGGGGACGCTGCCATGCACGGACAACTGCAGGAAGCAGTGCTTGCCATTACCGGCGCGCTCAAAGAAGGCAAACGTCTTTGGTTCTGCGGGAACGGTGGAAGCGCGGCAGACGCCCAACACCTGGCGGCGGAATTCAGCGGCCGTTTTTACAAAGACCGCAAAGCCCTTCCGGCCGAAGCCCTTCACTGCAATACGTCTTACCTGACGGCCGTGGCCAATGACTACAGCTATGATGTGGTCTACGCGCGACTGGTGGAAGGCATCTGCAGTGAAGGAGATCTGCTCGTTGGCCTGTCCACTTCCGGCAATTCAAAAAACATCCTGCTGGCTTTTGAAGCCGCCAGGCATCGGAAAGTTGGAACCATCGGTTTCACGGGATCATCAGGCGGCAAAATGAAAGATCTGAGCGATTATCTCTTCAATGTGCCCTCCACGGATACACCCCGTATCCAGGAGAGCCATATCCTCCTGGGACATATCATTTGCCAGCTCGTGGAAGAAATGTACTTTGGATGATAAAGCGCAGGCATGCCGGATCTGATCAATAAACAGGCAATTATCCTGGCGGGTGGATTTGGCACCCGGCTCCGCACTGTTCTCCCGGACCTGCCCAAATGCATGGCGCCCATCAAAGGACGCCCTTTCCTGGAATGTATGCTGCATTTTCTCTGGCAACAGGGCATCGACCATATTGTCCTGTCGCTGGGATATCGACACCAGGTGATCATGGATTATTTGAATGGTCATCACCCCGGCAAAAAGATCGACTTTGTGGTTGAAGACGCACCACTGGGCACCGGTGGAGCCATCGCGTTTGCCCTTCAGAAAATCAATGCTCCTGAGGTCTTCGTTCTCAACGGGGACACTTTCTTCAACGGAAAGCTGGCTAAACTGGAATCATTTCACCATCTGCACCAGGCTGATTGTTCCATCATGCTGAAACCCATGGAAGACGCCGCGCGTTACGGAACCGTTGTCCTTGAAGATGACCATCGGATCAAGGCTTTCGAAGAAAAAAAATCCGGCGCCAGCGGCCTGATCAACGGCGGCATCTACCTGCTTGACAAAGGCGCTTTTGAAAGGTACTCCAGGGTAAAAAAATTTTCCTTCGAAACAGATTACCTGGCGACCAACCTCCAGGATGGCCGTTTTTTTGGCCAGGTCCAGGATGAATATTTCATCGACATCGGCATTCCCGCAGATTATGAAAGAGCACAGCGCGAATGGGAAGTCTTTTTCCCCCTATCCGGACAGAAATGATGATCAATCTTCAGGAAATTGATAAAGGTTGGACCCTGTTCCTTGACCGGGACGGGGTGGTGAACCATGAGAAGGAAGCCGACTATATCCGGCACCGCGGAGAGTTTCGGTTATACGACGGCGTGACTGAAGCCATGCCCGTGTTCAGCAAACGGTTTGGCCGCATTGTGATGGTTACGAACCAGAAAGGGATCGGAAAGGGCCTGATGTCTGAAGAGGACCTGGCGGACATACATGCCTATATGCGCTCATTGCTGGAACCCAACGGAGGGAGAATAGACCGGATTTACTATTGTCCGGACCTGGATGAGCAGAGCCCCAACCGGAAACCTAATCCCGGCATGGGTTACCAGGCCCGCAAGGAATTTCCGGAGATAGATTTCAGTCGCTCAATCATGGTAGGAAATACGATGGGCGATATGAAATTCGGCAAGGCGCTGGGTGCCCGGACAATTTTTATTCCTTCCACGAAACCCATGCCTGTATTGCCCGACCCCCTGATAGATGGGGTCTACGACAACCTTCTTGCACTTGCTAAAGCTTTGTAAAAAACAGGGGATCTACGGAATAAATTCGGACATTTGCAGGACGATGCGGATGATCCACCGTTTTGGCTTATTACTTTTTTCCGGCGTCCTGCTGGGCGTTGGCATGGTGAACGCACAACGGTACAGCAAGCCCTCCCTGCTTGCCCTGCAAAGCAGGCAGGATTCCATGTCCGGCCTGGCAAGGCAGATCGTGGAAGGCCGGGAAGCCGCCGAACGTTTCAGGGCGGATAGCGCTTTTACCCGGATACTCGTACGGGCATTGCTGACACCTTACAGCTTCGATTTCCCCTTTGATTCCCTGCAATCGATCTCCCGGGTCTATGCTCCGGACAGCAGTTTCCGGATATTCACCTGGCAGGTGATCCGGGATCAGAGCCTGCATCGGCGGCATGGAGCCATCCAGATGAGGACTGCAGACGGTACCCTCCGGTTATTTCCCCTGATTGATCGCGGTCACCTGATTGAGTCACCCGCGGACACGGTCACCAATCATGAATGGTGGATCGGTTCCATCTATTACCGCATTATCCGCAAGGACTATAACAATAAAGCATACTATACCCTGCTGGGGTACGATGAGCACACGATGCGCAGCACCCGCAAGCGAATTGAAGTGCTGCATTTTGATGCTTCGGGAAAACCCGTCTTTGGTGGGGACTTCATCAGCTTTAAAAATGACACGGCCCGTAAGGCACCGCAATCGCGTTTCTGGATCGAGTACAAGAAAGACGGCAATGCAAGGATGCAATTCGATAAGGAGCTGGACCTGATTATCTATGACCACCTCATCTCAGAAAGCAACGAGCCCGCTAAAAAGTATACCTATATTCCGGATGGCGACTATGAAGGCTTTAGATGGGAAAACGGACAGTGGGTGCATATAGACAAAGTTTTCACCCAGAAACTGAAAGATGGTGAAGCCCCTGTGGAAGTGCCCCTGACCGAGGATAGGCTGGGCACAAAGCCCGGGGTCCCGGCGCCTAAGAAAAAAGGTAAAGGACAATAAGCGGTTTATTGACCAGGGCGTCAGACCAGGAATGTCCCGATGTCGATGATTTCCCCCTCCCCCATTTTAAATTGCTCGATGGCTTCCACCTGGACGTCTTCCATCACTTTACTGCGGAAGATTTCCTGCCCGGCTTTATATACCAGGAAGTAGAAGTCGAGCGACTTTTCCCGGATAGGGTCCTTGCGATCAAATTTTTCCGGATTGAAGAAGATCCGGACCCTGCCTTCACGGTCTGGCGTAGCCGAACCCAGGAAATCATCGTCGAAGAAGTCCTTGTCGTACAATTTAACCAGCACATCATCACCGTGCAGGGGGGCATCAGCACCTTTTGCGATCAGCCTTGCGGTTACTTCGATCTGCATTTCCCTGCCCAACGAGAGGTCTGACATATTTGAAGGATTTATAGTTTACTCATCCAGTTTCAATACCGCCAGGAAGGCTTCCTGCGGAACTTCCACATTGCCGATTTGCCGCATGCGTTTCTTGCCTTCCTTTTGTTTTTCCAGGAGTTTACGCTTACGGGATATATCGCCCCCATAGCATTTTGCCGTAACGTCTTTGCGCATGGCTGAGATGTTTTCACGGGCGATGACTTTGGCGCCAATCGCTGCCTGGATGGCGATCTGGAATTGCTGGCGGGGCAGCAGTTCCTTGAGTTTCTCGCAGAGTTTGCGCCCAAAATCCTGTGCCCTGCTCCGATGGATCAAAGCGCTCAGTGCATCCACTTTATCGCCATTCAACAGGATATCCATTTTCACGATATCACTATCACGGTATTCGAGCGGATGATAATCGAAAGAAGCATAGCCGCGGGTCTGGCTTTTGAGCTTATCGTAAAAATCAAAAACGATTTCAGTCAGCGGCATTTCAAACAGCAATTCCACCCGGGTTGGGGTGAGATAGCTCTGGTTGATCAGGATCCCTCTTTTGCCCAGGCAGAGGGTCATGATATTGCCGATGTACTCCGGTTTGGTGATGATCTGTGCCTTGATAAATGGTTCTTCAATCCGGTCCAGCGCAGTTGGGTCAGGCATCTCCGTGGGATTGTTTACCAGGGTTCGCTCTCCCTTGGTGGTATAACCCACGAAACTCACGTTGGGCACCGTGGTGATGACGGTCTGGTTGAATTCCCTTTCCAGCCTCTCCTGGATAATCTCCATGTGCAGCATCCCCAGGAATCCGCAGCGGAAGCCGAAGCCGAGGGCCTGGGAGGTTTCCAGTTCAAAGGTCAGGGATGCATCGTTGAGCTGGAGTTTTTCCATGCATTCCCTCAGTTCCTCAAAATCATCCGTATTGACCGGAAATATCCCGGCAAATACCATGGGCTTGACCTCTTCGAAACCCTGGATGGCGGGCGCGCCATTGACGGCATTGACAATGGTGTCCCCCACTTTCACTTCCTTTGCATTCTTGATGCCGGTGATCAGGTAACCCACTTCTCCGCAATGAACTTCCTGGCGGGGCTGCATGGTCAGCTTCAGGATGCCAACTTCATCCGCTTCATATGGCGTGTCCGTGGAAACAAATTTAATTTTCTCGCCTTTCCGGATGCTACCGTTCAGGATCCTGAAGTAAACGATGATGCCCCTGAATGAGTTGAAAACGCTGTCAAAGATCAGCGCCTGTAAGGGTGCTTCCGGATTTCCTGAAGGGGCGGGAATTCTTTCCACGATGGCCTCCAGGATTTCCCCGATGCCAATCCCGGCTCTTCCGCTTGCCAGGAGAATGTCTTCCGGCTTGCAACCAATCAGCTCAATAATCTGGTCCCTCACCTCATCGATCATCGCCCCCTCCATGTCGATCTTATTGATTACCGGAATGATTTCCAGGTCGTTTTCGATGGCCAGGTAGAGGTTTGAGATGGTCTGAGCCTGTATGCCCTGCGCCGCATCCACCAGGAGAAGAGCGCCTTCACAGGCAGCCAGTGCCCTGCTGACCTCATAGCTGAAGTCCACGTGGCCGGGGGTATCAATCAGGTTGAGCGTATACTCATTCCCATCCTTGTGCTTGTACTTGATCTGGATGGCATGGCTTTTAATGGTAATGCCTTTTTCCCTTTCGAGGTCCATATCGTCCAGGACCTGATCCATCATGTCACGGTCGGATATGGTATGGGTTGCCTGCAACAGGCGGTCGGCCAGGGTGCTTTTTCCATGGTCTATATGGGCGATAATGCAAAAATTCCGGATATGCTTCATAAACGATTCCCCAGGGTCTCTGATGAAGTGCGAAACTAGTTCATTTTGGCCGGAATCGCCGCCTGTAAACGCTGTGAGGCTGCAAAAGGAATTGGAATCAAGGGTGCTTTGATTTACTTTCGCACCAAACCCCGAGAGAAATGGAATTGAAAGCGCAATTTGAGCAAGCCGTAGAAGAGAGTAATAACCTGAGCGAAAAACCCAGCAACGAAACCCTGCTGATCCTCTATTCCCTGTACAAGCAGGCTACTGAAGGAGACAATACGAACGACCCCCCCTCCAATCCCTTTGATTTTGTATCCAGGGCCAAATACGAAGCCTGGGCAGGGTTGAAAGGGAAATCCGCAGACGATGCCATGCAGGAATATATTTCCCTGATTCACAAACTAAAAGGCTGATTCGCTGTAAATGACCGAAATAAAAAGGAAGAGCACGGTTTCAAGGACAGACAATGCCACGGGTTTTGGAACGAACCGGGCTTGGTATGGGGGCCGACTGAACGATAAAAACGGTAGGCCTAATATTGAAAAGCGAGGGCTTGATTTACTGGAGCGTTACAGCTGGTACCATACGGCATTGTTGCTCCCCCGCTGGAAGTTTTTTGGCGTGCTGCTGTTGACCTATGTCTCCATCAATCTGGTCTTTGCCTGCTTGTATTTCCTGATTGGCACCAATCACCTTATGGGGGTGATTGGTGAAACGCCTCTGGAGCGTTTCATGGAATGCTTTTTTTTCAGCACACAGACCTTTACCACTCTCGGTTACGGCCGCATCAGCCCGGTAGGCCTGCTTTCCAGCGGACTGGCTACTTTTGAGGCCTTTCTGGGTTTGTTAAATTTTGCCATCGCAACGGGCCTTTTTTACGGACGTTTCTCCAGGCCCCAGGCATTCATTCATTTTTCAAGCCATGCCCTCATCGCACCTTACAGGGATGGCATCGCATTCATGTTCAGGCTTGTTCCTTATAAGAATAACTATTTGTCCAATGCAGAAGTGAAACTCACGCTGGCGCGCACGGAGCTGGATGGGAATGGACAGAAGGTGAATAAATTCTATCCCCTGAGCCTGGAACTGGATAAGGTCAATGCCTTGAATCTGAGCTGGACCATCGTCCATCCCATCAACGAACAAAGCCCGTTATTTGAGACAAGCATGAAGGAGTGGGAGGATTCCAATGCCGAGGTCCTGGTTTTCCTGGAGGCATTTGATGACACTTTCTCAAACACGGTCCTGGCAAGGACCTCCTATGTGGGCCATGAATTGATCCGCGGTGCCCGTTTCAGCCCCATGTACCACAGTTCCGGTAAAGGAGACAAAACGATCCTTGAACTGGACAAACTGGACGAGTATCAGTTGGTTGACATCGGCAACCAGTTTCCCCTTGCCTGACAAGATCAGTTTTGCCCATCCCCTTTGCGATTTTGCCCTTGCATTTTGAGTGAGCGGCTGCGTATTGGACTAATTTTTTTATTTCAGGGCGCGGATGATGGCAACAAACTCTTCCTCATTCAGTGAGGCGCCGCCCACCAGGCCACCATCTACGTCCGGTTGCGCAAAAAGTTCTGACGCATTGTTACCCTTCACGCTTCCGCCATAAAGAATGGGGATCATATCCGCCACGGGCTGCCCGTATTTTTTGGCCAGTACCCTGCGCAGGCTTGCATGCATATCCTGGGCCTGTTGTGCACTGGCTGTTTTCCCCGTGCCGATGGCCCAAATGGGTTCATAAGCGATGACGATTTTGAGGATGGCTTCTGCATTCAAATGAAACAGGCTGTTGGCCAGCTGCCCCGCAACAAATTCGTCCTGTTTTCCGCTTTCCCGGATGGCCAGGGATTCCCCGCAGCAAAATATGGGCGTTAGCTTGGCTTCCAGTGCCAGGTCCAGTTTCTCCGCCAGCGTCTCGTCTGATTCCTTGAAATATTCCCTTCTTTCGGAATGACCGATGATGACATACCTGGATCCAACAGATCGGATCATGTCTGCGGAGATTTCTCCAGTATATGCGCCGGCTTTTTTGCTGTAACAATTTTGCGCACTTACTTCATAGTTCAGGTGTTCCTTGGTCTTTCTCCGGGCCATGCGTAAATACGGGGCCGGCACGGCAAAAACCACTTTCCGATGGGGTTCAAGCAAAATTTGCTGGGACATGATCCCGTCCAGCAGGGCCTTTGCTTCCTTATAATCCAGGTTCATCTTCCAGTTGGCTGCAGCGATTTGTTGTCTCATGGCATGATGGTTTGCGATCTTATGAAGGGTAAATATGACGGAGTTTTTGCTCAATGTTGACGGGGAGTTCGGATTGTTTGAACCGCATCCAGTTGCGGATATCTTCCAATGCCCGGTCTAGCTTGTATATCCTGCTCCGGTCCATGCCCCAGCTGAAACTTGGGACAAACTTCGGGCTCAGGGCGCCATTTCCAAAGATATTGCAACAGGTACCCACCAGGGTGCCCGTATTGAATGAAGTGTTGATGGCGGCCCTGGAATAATCGCCCATGACCAATCCACATTTCTGGCCTGCCTCTTCAAACTGCTGAAGGTATTCATTCCACATTTTTATTGGTCTTGCAGTATTCTGAACATTGGAGCAGCTCGTGCCTGCTCCGATGTTGCACCACTCGCCAATCACCGAATCGCCCAGGTAACCATCGTGTGCCTTGTTGCTATATCCCATCAGGACGGATTGCTTGACTTCTCCGCCCACCATGCAATGGGGGCCGATGCTGGTAGCGCCATAAATACGCGCGCCCATTTTAATCACGGAACCTTCTCCAATCGCCACCGGTCCTCGGATGATGGCACCGTCCATAATATGGGCCTGTTTCCCAATGTAGATCGGCCCGTCCTGTGCATTGAGGATACAGTGCTCAAGCCGCGCGCCAAATTCTACAAATATTCTTTCAGGATGGATGCAAGTGACATGGCTTGAAATCGATGCCGCATGATGATGCCGGCGCACCCATTGGACATCCCTGTGTAACGCGGCCCCCAGTAGTGTTGGAATTTGCCAGGATCGTTCAAGCCTGGGCTGCCGGCCAATCCAAGCCTCCAACTCCTCCCTTTCTGATGGCAAAGTTTCCATGGGAACCAGGTTTACCGGAACCTTCTCAGCTTGGTTGGCAGGGGACATGAACGTTTCTGAAGCGGGTATAAAGGTGGGTGCATATCCCAGCATCTGCTGCCACTTCTCCCTTAAGGTGAATATGCCGATGCGAAGATCCAATAGGGATCTTGTTTCGGTGAATGGATAAAGATGAAGGCTGGATTCATTCTCCAGCAATACGATGGGGGGCGTCATCCGGTAGCTTGGTTCTGCTCCGGCTAAAGCTACAATTAATGAGGCAGTTGCGAAAACAAAAGACCCCCAAAATGGGGGTCTTGTATGCATTATCCAAAGAGGATTTACTTCTTGGCGTACTTCTTCTTGAATTTGTCGATCCTTCCCGCAGTATCAACCAGGATATTTTGACCGGTAAAGAAAGGATGGGAGGTGTTTGAAATCTCCATTTTGATCAGCGGGTATTCGTTGCCGTCTTCCCATTTTACCGTCTCTTTGGAAGGGGCTGTGGAGCGGGTCAGGAACTGATGCCCGTTACTCATGTCCTTGAAAATTACTAGCCGGTATTGCTCCGGGTGGATTCCTTTTTTCATTTAATTTGATTTTAAGGCCGCATGGATTTTGCCATACGGATCAGAAATGGAGTGCGAAGTTACGGATTTTACCAGACCTGGCAAATTGATTTTAGCTGCGCATATTCTCAAATTGGAGCGGCAGGCCCAGGTCGGCCTGCCTGCAAAGTTGTATAACTTCCTGTAAATCATCAATTTTCTTGCCCGTTACACGGACCATATCATCCATGATCTGGGCCTGGACCTTAAGGCCGCTGTCTTTGATTTGCTTGACGATTTTCTTCGCATCCTCCTGTTTAAGCCCGTTTCTGACGGAGACTTCTTTCCGGACTACTTTGCCGCTTTGGTAGGAATCCCTGCTGAAATCGAAGGCTTCCGGCGCAATGCCCTGTTTGTTGGCGCGGCTCACCAGCACATCCATGAGCTGCCTCATTTTCATGTCATCGCCCGTTTCAAGGGTCATTTTAAACTCCTTCTTGTCCAGGTTGATATCCACCGGCGAATCTTTAAAATCGAATCGGTTGGAAATCTCTTTGCGGGTAACGTTGACTGCGTTGTCCAGGGCCTGGGCATCTACTTTGCTGACGATGTCAAAAGACGGCATGGCGGAATTTTGTACAAAGGTAAGCCATCGCCCCAAAAAAAGTCCCCCCGGGAACGGGGGGACGATACCTAACGTCATGAGAAAACTAACCTATTTCATACTGATGACTATCCGTTATTCCCGATTTTTACACGGTTCTGTTCATCTCCTGCCCCGCCGGACTTGCGTTGTTTCACCCCTTTGATGGGTTTCCCAAACCGGTAGGTGAAGCTAATGGTAGCAACGCGTGAGTCCCGTACTTGCCGGAAGCTGGCTTCTGTGGTCTGAAAGTTGATGGTGCCGTAAACGATTTGGGAATAGAACAGGTCCCGGACATTCAATTTCAGTGTTCCCTTTTCTTTCAGGATTTGCTTCGAAAGACCCAGGGAAACCTGGCCCAGCGGGTCTATGAGGATCTGTCCTTCCGCGCCTTTTGTCCTGTACCAGCCGCTCAGTTCAGCGCTCCATCCATGCTTAAACCGAAACTGGTTATTGACATTGACCAGCAGGTTGGTGGCTTCTACATTGATGCGCTCATCATTAAGGACGCCGTTGAACTGGCTATAGTTAAGGTTGGTGTAAACGATCGCAGTCCACCATTTCTTCACCGGAACCTGCGCACTGACGGCAACGCCTGCATTGTGGCGGTGGCCGATATTTCCCTGGCGCACGATGGTGGCATAACTGTTTTCGCCGTTGGGCAGTTGTTCCTGCTCAAAGGTTTCCGTCATAAAATCGCTGGTATAACTGTAGTTCAGCGTGGTGGTCAGGAACCCTTTGAAAGTATGGCTGAGTTCAATATTATCCGAGTATTGCGGACGGATAAAGGGGTTGCCGCTTTGGTAGGTGTATTTATCCAGGAAAAAAAGGAAGGGGTTCAGGTCCTGGTAGGCTGGCCGATCAATCCTGCGTCCATAGTTCAGCCCCCATTGGTGGTTCTTGTTGGCGGCATAGCTGATAAACAGGGTTGGAAACAGGTTCCCGTAAGAACGGGTAAATGATGAGTCGGACACCGTTGGATTTCCGTATTGCAGGCCGCGGATATAGGTCTGCTCATAGCGGAGGCCGGCCTGTATGCCAAATTTTTTGATCTGCCTGCTGAAATTGACATAGGCTGCATGGATGTTTTCTTTGTACAGGAAACTATTTGTTTTGGAATAGTCGGGCAATTCTCCGCTGCTGTATTGATTGAAGTAGTAGGCTGAACTGTTGGTCTCCACGTAACTGGTCTTGATACCCGTTTCCATTTTGAGGCCATTTTTAAATGGATGCGTATAGTCCGCCTTCGCGGAATAAATATCTATCTGCACGGGCAGGTCGCCGCGCAAGACTTCCTGGTTTTGCTCCACCCATTTATCAGAATAGGTGGTGTTTATAAAGTCCTGGTTGGCCGTGGCCCGGTAACGCACATAGTCGAGGTCCATGGTAAGTTCCCTGCCCGTACTGTCAAACTGGTGGCGCAGGTTGAGGTTCAGCTGGCCATTTTTCCATAGATTCTCGTTCAGGCTTTCCGCATATACGATGGAATCTGTCACCAGTTGCGAATTCTTCAGGTAGCTGGTATTTTCGCTGTTGTTTTCCTCAGGGTTATAGAATCCGGAAGCCACAAAGCCGATGGTAGTTTTTGAAGAAAGGTAATAGTCGGCTCCAATCTTCAGGGTATAATTATCGCTGCTGTTACGCATACGCGATAAAGAAGACAGCTGGGCTGTCAGTGCGCCTGTGGCAGGATCCCGGAAAGCGCGCTCGATCTCAAGGTTGTTGAAGCCATTCCATTTGCTATACCCGCCGTTTGAGAAGAAATTGAATTTTCCGGTACGGTAATTCAGGTTGAAATTGTCATTCGTGCGCCAATATACGCCCTGTCCGTAATTAAGCCCGATGCTGCCATTGAAGCCTTTCTGTTTATTCTTTTTCGTTCGGATATTGATCACGCCCGAGTTTCCCGCCGCGTCATATTTGGCGGAAGGGTTGGTCATGATCTCGATGGTTTCGATGCTGCTGGCCGGCATATTGCGCAGGAGGTTGGACAGTTCCTGCGGGCTCAGGTAGGTGGGCCTTCCGTCCATCATCACCATAACCTGTTGTTTTCCCTTCAGGGCAATCTGGCCGTCCCTGTCGACGGTGACGCCGGGTGATTTCTCCAGCACTTCCAGTGCGTTGGCTCCCGCGTTGCTGACTGCAGCATCCACGTTGATCACCATTTTGTCAATTTTTTGTTCGATAAATGGTTTTTTACCCGTCACTACGATGCCTTTAAGGTCTTTTGACGCGATGGCCACCTCAATATCTCCAACATCCAATGAAGCCTGACCATCCTTAAAATCAATGGGTTTTGAATAAAATGGAACCAGTCCCGAGGCAGTGATATGCAACAAGTACTGCCCTTTTTCGATCCGGGCAAATTCGAATTGTCCGCCTTCGCCGGTCAATGCCGTTTTGACCATTCCTGAGTCTCCGGCTTTCAAAAGGGAAACCGAAGCCGCTTCCACCATTTGTTTTGAGTTATTGCTCACCCTGCCCCTGATGACCCCTTCCACTGATTGGGCAAAACTGCCCACCGTAAATAGCCATCCAGCCAGAAAAAGTCCAATTTTCCTTTTTGCCATGTCATTTTAGTTTAGTGCCTGTCAATGTTCATTACCTTCCAAAAGTAAGTACCATGCAAAGCATAGTAACTTGTTTTGTGCTGGATGGTTAATAGAAGTGATCTTCGGCGATTTCCGAAATGAATGATACGCTTGGCGTTGAGATTCGTTACAGGAGGGCGACTAATTTGGTATGAATGGAAATAAGCAAGGTTAGAAGGTTGATGGCAACCCTCATCTGCCGGCGAGGAAACTTGCAGGTGCCAGCGGCGCTAGGATTCAGTCTTCGGACGAAACCGTTCCTGTCCCATCCACCACCAGATCCCGATGCCAGCTATGACCAACATGCTTGAAATGAGTTCTGCCTGTGTTGGGTGGAATCCGGCAATATCGTAGGTGCTGTTAACCCTGATTTTTTCAACGAGGAAGCGCTCTGCGCCGTTGAGCACCAGGTATAAAGCAAAGAGCCTTCCGGGGATTTTGATTTTCTTGCGGAAATACCAAAGAACGAAAAACAACAGCGTACAGGCAATGAATTCGTACAGCGGAGTAGGAAACACCAGTGGATTCAATTGCATGCAGTAGTTGCCCGTGCATCCCTCGATGGGTGTTCCAATCTCATTGACATTATGAGGATAGTGATAGGCCCAGAACCAGTTGGGTAAGAAAGATGGACCTTCAAAATGTGTGCGTGGAATATTTTCGATGCTGCCGAACTCTCTTACCAGGTATTGTGAAAACCCTTGGTTGGCCATGAGCGTGCGGGTAAACTGCCCGTCAGTTGCCAGGACTACCTGCCCTTCCGTGTTCAGCGTGTAAGCAGTATTGAAGATTCCCCAATCCCCATCTCCGGAAACCTGGCAGCCGATTCTGCCCAATGCATATGCAATCATCATGGTAGGCCCGAAAGCATCCACAAGGTGCCGCCACGAAATGGATTTCTTTCGGGCATACCACAGAATGGCGATGCCAGCCACAATCAACCCTCCATAGAATGTGAGTCCGCTGGGTGAAAGCAGGTTGGTAATTGGATTCTGGATGAACCGATCCCAGTTCTCCAGGTTGTCAAACACTTTGGCACCCAGAAAACCAAAGACTGCGGCCATAATGGTCATGTCTCCCACCCTTTCATGGGGCCAGATGCGAATGACCCTTTCTTCCGGCTTTGCCAGTTGCTGCTTCTTTTTCTCCCAATATTTTAAACCGGAAAATAAGCCGCCCAACAGGATACCCCCAAACCAGCTCCCGCGGGAAGAGAAGATATACTCCTGCGGATTCACGTCTGCACCATTCATAAAAACGCCCAGGATCTTATAGCCCACGATAAAACCGAAAACCAGGTTAAATAATAACTCCATTGGCTTGGCGGGTTCACCTACGCGAATGATTTCTTCTTTTGGGCTAAGCAATCCTTGTTTCTCTTTCCTCTTTAATTCAAGAGTGAGCACCACGGCGGACGCCACGAATGACAGGGCCACCAGGAATCCAAAAGAATTGATGTATTGTGTAAAATTCCAGGGATGTTCTATGTTCAACGCCTCCTGGAGAAAAAAGTATAGGTTGGGATACATGAGAACGGACGAAGATTAGGCTGCAATGATAACCCAAAAAGCCGATTCAGGAGGATAAAAAAAGCCCCGCGAAATGCAGGGCCTGAATTCGAAAATCTTATGGTCAGTTGCAGTGCTCGTCGAACGCTGCGAGGAGATTCTGCGCAATCATCTGCGCGGGCCTTCCCTCAATCTGGTGACGCTCAATCATATGGACGAGGCTTCCGTCCTTGAATAAAGCGATGGCTGGTGAAGAAGGTGGATATGGCAACAAATGCTCTCTTAGCTTATTGACGGCATCCACGTCAAAGCCCGCAAAGCTGGTAGTGAGCCTGTCCGGACGCTTTTCCGCATTGTGTACGGCCATCAGAACACCAGGCCTGGCACTTCCGGCGGAACATCCACAAACAGAATTGATCATGACCAGGGTGGTTCCATCCTGCTTCAGGGTATTGACAACATCTTCCGGGGTAAGCATCTCTTCGAAGCCATGTTCGGTTAACTCTTCCTTCATCGGAAGTACAATTTGTGCTGGATACATATTGCTAATCTGATTGGTTTCTGATAAAACGCAAAATTAGGGGAAAAGGTTAAACAGATGGAAGCGGAAACTGTGGCAGCTATTTTGGTCGATACATGACAACATGGCTTATTTTTTGTCAGAAAATCAGCCTCGTTGGCTGTTTTTCCCTGGTGGTATTTCATTTGCTGGACGGTTTACGTCCGCTAAATGGTCTAACAAGAAAAATTAATCAAACTATGACACTCGTAAAATTCAATCAGAAGCCTTTCGAAAAAACCTTCAATTCCCTGTTCGAAGACATTTTCAACAGCTTCCCCTCCGGTTACGCCGGGAATGAATGGAATGTAAATGGTTTTGTCCCGGCAAACATTCGCGAGACAAAAGATGCATACCAGTTGGAACTGGTGGCTCCGGGTCTTGAAAAAAGTGATTTCAAAGTGAACATCGACAAAAACATGCTGACCATTTCTTCAGAGAAGAAATCTGAACTCAAAAACGAAGATGAGAAAATGATCCGCAAGGAGTACAGTTTCCGTTCTTTCAGCAGGAGCTTCACCCTGGATGATAGCATCGATGCGGGAAAAATTGCTGCCAAATACGAGCATGGTGTCCTATATGTCTCGCTTCCCAAGAAAGAAGAAGTAAAACTGATGCCTAAGGAAATTTCGATTCAGTAAAATTCATTGGGCAGAGGCCCTATTCAATACGCAGTTGGTTTTGGTTGAGCCCTTCCCGTTCCCGGGAAGGGCTTTTTGCATTCTTTTAAGCCCTGCATAAAACAGATTAAATTATTTTTGCAGACCATCAAAAAAAACTGCATTGAGATTTTTCCTTGCCCTTTCCTGCTTCCTCCCGATAGGCCTGGTTTCATTCGCCCAAATCCCCAGAACTGACAGCCTTCGCCGCCTCCAGGATACCTTGCCGGAAATCGTGTCTGCAGACACTTCATTGCGGATCATCAACCTGAATCCTTATTTTACCATTCATGTGGATTCGCTGCTGGAATACGACCTGGAAATCAATCGCCCCGCACAGCATTACTATTGGTACCTGAGAAATAGTCCGGTGGGCGTCCGAATCGACCGGAACACTGGTGTCCTGTATTTTAAGGCAGACAAATCATTTTTCAAGAGCGGTAAGCTTCGCTATGATGAACCCTATAAACTGGAATTGGGGGTACAAAATCTCTACAACCCTTCAGATCAGGTGGATACCAGTTTTTCCATCCTGTTCTACAGTACGGAGGTGGAATTGTCCAGAATCAAACCAACCACCAGTACTTCGGTTTTTGTTGAAGAGGGCGACTCTATTCGGTTCAGGCTGCAGTGTGAACGCGGCACGTTCCCCATCGAGCAGATTACCCTGCTGACCAATCTGCCCATAAGTCAATACAAAGCCGTGCTGGCATGCAACGATGAGTTTTCCTGGGTGGTGCCTTTTGATTTTATCCGTGAAAATGACACTACTCGCCAGCGCCTGCTGAAGATGGACTTCATTGGGACAGACAAGTTCATGAACCGTGACACGGCCTCAGTACTGATTTACGTAAGGCCCGGCATCAACTATCCCCTGAAAAACCAGGAATTCAATAAAGTGCATGATGAGATGTTCGAGTATATTCAGGAACTCAAGCTGACCTTTTATGCCGTCAGCAGGACCATCAAAACCAATAAATCCGTGCGGGTTTCTTTTGACATCACCGCTTCTACCACTGCATTGGCCGGTACCATTCTGACAACCACTTCGGATAATCCCAACACCCAGGACATTGGTAAAATCCTCCCTGCGGTAGGCCTGACCCTGGTGCCTGTTAAAGAGGCAGTAGCGCCCAATAAAATCCAGGAACAGAATACAGCTTCACAGATACGAAGTACCATCAAGCGGCTTGAATACATGCTCTCTGAAAATTCGCTCTTTGGTGAACGCGACCCGGACATTCTCAGCAAAACCCAAAAATTACGGGAGGAACTCAAGCAGGCCAGGCTTCAATTGGTTGACCTGCCCATGGTGGAAGTGGATGAAAAGATCACACAGGAGGGAGCCGATAAATACTTCAATGATCCAAAGGTGAATAAGAAGTATAAACTTAAAGTCAACTAGTATGCCTACTCGCAGTTGTCTTTACGCCTGGTATCAATCAGGAAATTAATCCTCCATTGTCCTTCCAGCCGGACCAGCTGAAACATGTTGACACCGCAGTGGCTGAAATGACCGTTGTAATAAAATTGATAAGGTGTCCAGGCAATGGCCATCGGTCCGTCCACTTTGACCGTCTCAAATTGAATCCTTTCATCCGCGGCTCCTTTAGGTAGCTTTGCCACGGATTCCACGAAAGATGCCAGCGGTTGGTTCCTGACCACCACCCTGCCCTCTTTGGTTCGGGCAATGGTCTGCAGAATGGCACTGTCCGAAAAACTCGACTGGATCTGGGCCGCATCAGCGTTTTTCATTCCTGTGAAGAGTTGATTCACTGCAGCTTTTACGGAGTCCTCCGTTGTTTGAGCCTGGATGCCATGTATGGCCATAAACAGGCCGGACATCAGGATGATTTTTTTCATTGCCAACTGGTTGAGTCTGCCTGACCGCTTAACGGATATAACCAAGGATCTTCAGCATGCTTTGGGCACTCTGCTCTTTCGCATAGACCCAGTCCACCAGTTTGCCGTTCCTATCCTGCTCCACGATGACGTGTTTGGGTGATGGAATCATGCAATGTTTAATACCCCCGTACCCGCTGATCTGATCCTGGTAAGCCCCGGTATGAAAGAAGCCTACATAAAGCGGCTCTTTCGGATTCTCCCCATTCAGCTTGGGCAGGAATACTTCATTGATGTGTTCCTCGGAATCGTAGTAATCGTGCGAATCACATGTTATCCCCCCAAGCACCACCCTTTGATACTCGTTGTTCCATTTATTGACCGGAAGCATCAGGAATTTTTCACCAATCCCCCAGGTATCAGGCAGTGTGGTGATGAAAGATGAATCAATCATATACCATATCTCCCGGTCATTCTGAACTTTCTGTCCTATGACGCTGTAGACATGCGCCATGCTTTCCCCTACGGTAAAACTCCCGAACTCCGTAAATATATTCGGCATGGGCACTTTGGCCTGCTTGCAGGCTTTCTTGATATTACCTACAATTTCATTGATCATGAACTGGTAGTCATAATCAAATCCCAAAGAGTGTTTGATGGGAAATCCTCCGCCGATATTGATGGAATCAAGTTCCGGGCAAATCTTTTTTAGCTGGCAATACAGGTTGATGACCTTGCGCAATTCAGACCAGTAATAGATATCGTCTTTTACGCCCTTGTTAAGGAAAATGTGCAGCATTTTCAATTGGAACTTATCCTCGTACCCTTCTATATGGTCCACATAGAATTCAAGGATGTCTTTTGCCCGCATGCCCAGCCTGGAAGTATAAAAAGGGAAAGTGGGCTCTTCCTCCGCCGCAACCCGGATGCCCAGTTTGAACGGCACTTTAACGGAACGCTTATACAGTTCGATTTCTTCTTTGTTGTCCAGGATGGGGATTACGTTCTTAAACCCCGTGTTGAGCAATTTGGCGATGCGTGAGGTATAGGACTTCTGTTTAAACCCATTGCAAATGATATAGATGTCCTTAGTGATTTTCCGCTTTTCGTAGAGTTTATTGATGATTTCAATATCGTAGGCATAGGAGGTTTCCAGGTGTATTTCGTGTTTCAAAGCCTCTTCCACCACGAAAGAAAAATGGGAACTCTTGGTGCAGTAGCAATAGTGATACTTGCCTTCATACTTGTGTTTTTTAAAGGCATTGGCGAACATCTGTTTGGCCCTGTTAATCTGCATACCGATCTTGGGCAGGTAAGTCAGTTTCAGCGGCGTTCCGTATTTCTCCACGTACTGCATCAGGTCCAACCCGTTGAATTGCAGGTTTCCTTCCCTGGTTTCGAAACCTTCCTGGGGAAAGTAAAAAGTTTGCTTGACCAGATCGGTGTATGTGTTGTTATTCATGGAGAAACCCTTGGGTGGTTGATAAGGTCTTAAATTCGGTTACAAATGTAATTTTTCTGTTTATTCGAGCGCATAAAAAAAGCCGTTCCGGCAAAATGCAGAAACGGCTCTCCATGGAGTAACCAGGAAATTTACTTGACGGATTGAACCAGGGTTTTAAAGGAAGCGGGTTCGTTCATGGCCAGGTCAGCCAGAACTTTGCGATCCAGTTCGATCCCTTTAACCTTCAGTTTGTTGATGAACTCCGAGTAGGTGATCCCTTCTTCGCGCACGGCGGCGTTGATCCGCACGATCCAAAGGGCGCGGTACTCGCGTTTTTTCAGTTTCCGACCAACATACGCGTATGTCTGGCCTTTTTCAACAACGTTTTTAGCTACTGTATAAACATTCTTACGCTTACCATAAAAGCCTTTGGCTTTCTTCAGGATCCTTTTCCTGCGGGCTTTGGAAGCAACGGAATTAACGGAACGTGGCATATGCTAATTTTTTTGAAGCTGAGTAATGGGTGATCTGTTAACGAAGGCGAAGCAGGCGTTTCACGAAATCGAGGTTGGCGGCGTTGACTTCACCGGAAATCCTCAGAGCGCGCTTACGTTTGTTCGATTTTTTTGTCAACAGGTGACCGCGAGTGGGCTTCCTGAAAGCAATTTTACCTGTACCGGTAACTTTGAAAGTCTTTTTGGCCCTGGAGTGGGTCTTAACCTTCGGCATAAAATAGAATTAACTGTTTACCCTGCTGGTGCCCCCGAACAGACGGGGAACTTATGGAACCGTTTGGGCTAATACCCCGCTTTCCCGGCGGGAGCGCAAAATTAGGGGTTTTTTCCCGGAATCCACTCATTATTTGCCGGATTCCAGTCGGGAAAGGCCTTATCCGGGTCAATGACCACTTTCGTCAGCTCTTCGGTGCTGTTCACCTTGAACTTCCAGGAGACGTTATTTTGCCAGATTTCCACAGGGAGTTGCTTCCTGCTGGTGACCCCGGATTTGGTGGTGTATTCTACCACCACCGGCATGGCCATTTTTTCGAGGTTATCGATTGTGATCAGTGCACCTTTAGCGGGGTCTCCATTCATATATTCTACTTTGGAGATCCCCTGGTCGAGTCGCCAGTTTTCCATGAACATCCCCTTCCAGAACCAGGCCAGGTCCTCGCCCAGGCCATTGTCCATGCTATGGAAGAAATCCCAGGGAGTTGGGTGCTTATAGGCCCAGTCATGGGTGTATTTCCGGAATGCATAGTCGAACCGCTCCGGTCCTACCACCTGGTTCCTGAGCAGGCTCAGGGCATAACCAGGCTTGAAATAAAGCGCCAGGCCAATGTTCCCTTCCTTCATACCATCCGGTGTTTTCATGACTGTTTCGGTTTGGTCTCCGAACATGAATTTCGCAATCTGATGGCCGTTCATCGGCCCTTCTGCATATTCCCCGTTGTTGAAGTCTTTGGAGGCGATGGAATTAATAAACGTGTTGAAACCCTCATCCATCCAGCCATATTTGCGTTCATTGCTTCCTACAATCATTGGGTACCAGGTATGTCCGAATTCGTGATCGGTGACTCCCCAAAGCCCTTCTCCCTTGGCATTGGCGCCACAGAAGACGATGCCCGGATATTCCATTCCTCCAATATTACTGGCTACGTTCACAGCTGCCGGGTAGGGAAATTCCATCCAGCGTTTGGAATAATTTTCGATGCTGGCCTTGGTATATTCCGTGCTGCGTCCCCAGGCGGCAGGGCCCGCTGAACTTGTTGGATAGACGGATTGGGCCATGGCTTTCTTACCACTGGGGAGGTTGATCCGTGCTGCGTCCCAGATGAATGATTTGGATGATGCCCAGGCAAAATCCCGTGCATTGCTAATCTTGTATTTCCAGGTGGAGGTAGCCGTGCCGGGCCGGGATGCCGGATCTTTGACTTCCTGCTGGGAACGGATGGCCACGGTGGCGTCGCTTTGCCTGGCGGTATTGTAGCGCTTCAACTGCTCCTGAGTCAGCACTTCCGCAGGATTCAGGAGTTCACCGGATGCCACCACGATGTGGCTGGAGGGAGCCGTAATGCTAACCTCGAAATCTCCGTATTCCAGGTAAAACTCACTGGCGCCCAGGTAAGGCAGGGTATTCCATCCCTGCACATCGTCAAACACACAAACCCTCGGGTACCATTGTGCGATAGCGTAAATATTTCCATCTGCATTTTTCAGGATGCCCGTCCGGTCTGCGCCATAGTCCGGCACGGTATATTCAAAGTCCATACGCACCCTGACCACATCGCCCTTGGGCTGAAGGGATTTGGGCAGACGCACCTGCATGCGCGTGTCCGTGATGACGGGGTCTACGCTGGCCTCTGTTTGTTTTCCGCCGGTTCCGCTGATGACCTTTAGGTTTCGGATGCTGAATCCCCCTTCGAAGGCCACTTTGCTGTCTCCGTACCTGCTTCGCCCGATGGGGGAAATCTTGGCAAATCCGCGGGAGTTGGGGTTGAACAGGTTCTGGTCCAGCTGAAACCAGAGATAAGGCAGCGTCTGAGGGCTGTTGTTCTTGTAAGTGATGGTGACGGTTCCCTTGATCAGGTTTTTGCTGTCATCCAGGCTGGCCGTAATCTGGTAATCAGCTCGGTTTTGCCAGTAAGCCGGACCGGGTTCCCCACTCCCGGCGCGATATTCATTGCCGGTCTGAGGGTAAAAAAGGGGCGAAAAAAGTGCATAGGGGTCATACTTGCCCGTTCCTGAAGCCGCCGTTGTCTGGGCGGTCAAGGGGCAGGAAAAAACAAGCGCCAGCAGGGCAGGCAGCAATCTAGTCCTTAACATAAAGTAGATTCGGTTTAGATGCAAAGATATTACTGCAGGGATTCCAGCATCTTTTTTCCTTCAGCTTTGTAAGAAGGGTCATCTGCGGTTTTGGGCGGCAGTCTGGACATTTTAGTGAGAACATCTATGGCTTTGTCGCTTTGCCCATTTTCCATATAAGCCTTTGCGAGTTCGAGGTAATTCAAAATAAAGCCCTGATCGATGGACCGCGCTTTTTCAAAATTCAATATCGCCTGTGGAAGGCTGGCGGGCGGCAGTCCGCCATAAACGATCTTGAGGGCTGCCTTTTCCGCGAAATTCAGGGTAGTTACTTCAAGGTGCCACTTGCCCAGGACATGCAGCGCACGGATATGGTTCGGGTCGACCGCCAGTGCGGCATCGCAGTACTTTTTGATTTCACGGACGTTTTGCACTTTTTCTTTGCCGCTGCTGATCAGCGCCATCCTGCCCATGGCCACGGCCATCGCGTAGTTGGCATCGGCTGATTTTGCATCAACGGACAGCGCCTGCTTTGCATAAGTACTGGCCGCATTGAAATGCTCAATCTTTTTCGCTTTTTCCTTCTGTCGGTTACCCAGGATGCTGTACATCTCACTGGCTTTGCAGAGTGCCTTCAGGTCGTTTGGTGCCAGTTTCAGTGCTTCCAGGTATTTGGCCAGTGCCTCCGCATCACGGGTGGCTTTTTCCAGTTCCTCCCCTTGTTTGACCAGGTATTGTACATCCTGGCTCCTGGAGATAATACCCAGCGATATCCACATTGCCATCATGATTACCTGCTTGATCATTTCTCAATGTAATTTTGTTTAAAGATAACGCCCACCTTGCCTTGAAAGTTTGGAATGGGCGCATGGGATTTGTATAGCGAAATGTAGATATCAGTCACCTTGGGAAAACAGGTTTTTATCTCATCAGCAATCTTCATCGCCACGGTTTCGAGCAATGCTTCTGGTTTTTCCATGACGGTCCTTGATATGCGCAGCAAATCCGAATAATTGATGGTTTCTTCAATCGATCCAATCCTGCCATGTACCTGGTAGCTTGCGTGAACAGACAATGAGAATTCATTGCCCGTCCGCTGTTCTTCTTCAAAGACACCATGAAAAGCCCGGCAAATCCAATTGTCCAGGCAAACGGTCATCGAGCGTTTTATTTCCATTTTACGTTGCGCTTTTTACACCAGGCTTGTTCGAAGTTCCCGGTTGGGCCAGACACCGGCACTTCCGGAAAGTCCCTGGTACACCTGAAATTGGTGAAGGTGGAGTCCTGCAGGTTAAAAAGCAGGATCTCCGGACGGAATCTGGAGGTGGCAGGATCTGTCTCTACGGTGGCCAATAGGAATGAGGATGGATTGATCCATCCTGCCGCCTCCATGGTAAGGCCGGGGCCGTTGAACATGATTTGCCTGGAAACCCCAGTACGAGTCTGGACAATGGATACTTCCTGGTCCGCTTCCCCGCCCAGGATGACAGGCATACCCAGGGAATCCGTTTCAATCATATGGTTGTAAGAATACCCGTCTATCGCCAGGCTGCTGTCTGGTGATAAAGCCAGGAGCGGGTAGAATGGTTTTTTCTGCTTGAAATCACCTCCGGTGGCTTCCGGCAGCGGCCCAAAATGCAATACAACACCAGATGCCTGGAATTTATCCAGCGTGAAGCCACTGTCCTGTTGATGGTAAAAACGCATCCATTCCTGCAACTGTTCCGGGAGCCTGTTGGCTGGAAAAGAACCGCCGTCCTCATAACTGCCTGGAATTCCCACCGAGTCTGGTTTGACATCTGCCAATTCCTGATTTCTCCCGCAGGATAACAGAAGGATGCAGGTCAGTATGCCAGCTGGTAAAATTCTTGAAAACAAACCAGATCGCCGGATATACATCATGTCTTATGCGTAGGTTCCAAAAAACAGGTAAGCAACGGATATGGCGGTAACAATCCCCACCAGGTCAGCGAGCAGCATCGAAGGGATGGCATAGCGGGTATTTTTTACCGCAACGGCGCCGAAGTATACGGCCACTACGTAGAAAGTGGTGTCGCTTGTTCCCTGGAATATGGCGGAGAGCCTGCCCGCGAATGAATCGGCGCCATATTTTGTCATCGTGTCAATCATCATCGCCCTGGCCCCGCTGCCGCTGAGCGGTTTCATCAGGGCTGTGGGCAGTGCGGTCACGAAATCCGTACGGAATCCCATCGCCGAAAAAACATAACCCAGTCCATTGATCAGGTAGTCGAATGCCCCCGAATTCCGCAAAACACTGATGGCCACCAGCATGGCCACGAGGTAGGGAATGATCTTGATGGCAATCTCAAATCCTCCCTTGGCGCCATCCACGAAGGTCTCGAAGAGATTGATTTTTTTTCTCCAGCCGCCCAGCAGGAAAGCCAGGAAAATCAACAGGATGAGCCCATTGCTCAGGACCGTGGAGAATCGCTCAATGCCCGGTTGGTCCAGGAAGGTTAGCAGATACCAGATCAGCAGCGCGATGAGCGCGGATATCCCGGCAATCCATCCCAGTACCACCGGTTGCAACAGGTTGATTTTTTGCCTGATGGAAACGATGATGAGGGCGGCCACCGTAGCCGCAAACGTGGCAATCATGCAAGGAATAAAAATATCCGTAGGATTGTTTGCAGGTGGTTTGACTGAAGCCCGCATGGCGATGATGCTGATGGGGATCAGGGTTAGCCCGGAGGCATGAAGCACGAGGAACATGATCTGCGCATTGGATGCGGTATCTTTTTTAGGGTTCAGTTCCTGCAGGCTTTCCATGGCTTTTAAACCAAAGGGGGTGGCCGCGTTGTCCAGCCCCAGGAGGTTGGCGGAAAAATTCATCATCATATGACCCATGGCCGGGTGATTGCGGGGTACTTCAGGAAACAGCCTGCCAAAAAATGGTCCTACAATCCGCGATAAAAAGCGGATCGCCCCCGCTTTTTCGCCAATATTCATGAATCCCAGGAAAAGGCTCATGATGCCGATCAGTTTGAAAGAGAGTTCAACACTGTCTCCGGCACTTTTAAAAATACCATCCACCATGGTTTTAAAAATCAGGGTATCGCCCGTGGTCAGCCACTGGACAAAGGCGATCAGGAAAGAGACCAGGAAAAAAGCAAGCCAGATATAGCTCAGCGTCATGGAACCTTGTTTCAGGGAACAATTTAAGCGATGTAGGCAAACGCTCAAACAAATCTTTCCCCCGGATTAGCGCATTCATGCTATCTTTGCGCCTCCAAAAAATCCTTCATTAAAGCATTCATATGGCACTTCAGGCGGGTATTGTAGGTCTACCGAACGTGGGAAAATCCACCCTTTTCAATGCCTTGAGCAATGCGAAAGCACAGGCGGCCAATTTTCCATTTTGCACCATTGAGCCCAATGTGGGGGTGATTACGGTGCCGGATGAGCGACTCATCGAGTTGGAAAAACTTGTCAAGCCGAACCGCGTAGTGCCCACTACGGTGGAGATCGTGGACATCGCAGGCCTGGTCAAAGGAGCCAGCAAAGGGGAAGGCCTGGGCAACCAGTTCCTGGGAAATATCCGCAGCACGGATGCCATCATCCATGTGCTTCGCTGTTTTGAGGACGACAATGTGATTCATGTGGATGGTAAAGTGAACCCGGTGAGCGATAAGGAAGTGATTGACACCGAGCTGCAGTTGAAAGACCTGGACAGTGTAGAGAAGAAAATACAGAAAGTGGAGAAAGCGGCCAAAGTGGGCGATAAGGATATGCAACGCTGCCTCGAGATTTTGCTGGGACTCAAATCCCACCTGGAAAAAGGACAAAACGCCCGATCGTTTGAAGTGTCCAGGGAAGAATCCGAAAAATATATCCGGGATATGTTCCTGCTGACGATGAAGCCTGTGATCTATGTCTGCAATGTGGATGAGAAAAGCGTGGTGAAAGGCAATGCGCATACCAGGGCGGTTGAAGAAGCGGTGAAAAATGAAAATGCCGAAATCCTTTACGTGAGTGCGGCCATCGAAAGCGAGATTGCAGTCATGGAGAGCTATGAGGACAGGATGATGTTCCTGGAAGATCTTGGTCTGAAGGAAAGCGGTGTAGCGAGGCTCATACAATCCACCTACCGGATATTAAACCTGGTCACCTACTTCACGGCCGGCGTGCAGGAAGTCAGGGCCTGGACCATCACCAGGGGTATGCTGGCGCCCCAAGCTGCCGGTGTCATCCATACCGATTTTGAGAAAGGGTTCATTCGCGCGGAAGTCATCCGGTATAAGGATTTTATTGAACTGGGTTCCGAAGCAGCCTGCAGGGATGCCGGAAAATTAGCCGTACAGGGAAAGGATTACCTGGTGGAAGACGGGGATATCATGCATTTCAGGTTTAATGTATAGCAGCTTGAACGGGATCTTGCCTTCAAAAAAAAACCATTCCAGTTGCTGGAATGGTTTTTTTTATTGGATCAGGCGATGGCCTTATTGCGGGCGCATCACCTGGTCAATCACATGAAATACTCCGTTCACGCAGTTCCGGTCAACGGCAATGATATTGGATGCGGTGGCGTTTGCAAATCCTTTTACGGTGGCAGGAGGACCCACGGTCACAACGATGGGGGGCGCCGGGTTGGGGTTCAGGATCACTTTCAGCCAGGTATTGACAGCCGTGGGTGTGACTGGAAGATTCACTGAAAATGCCCTGGAGCCCGTGAACGGTTGAACGCTTCCCACGGTTGGAGGGGTATTGTTCTTGATATGGATATGATATGCCACGATGGCCAGCACCGTAGAAGACGGAAGCCGGTTGATGGAAGTGATGTCATTAGGCGGCAACCCCAGAGCACCAAGCAACGCCCGGAACGCATTGTTATTGGGCGCGAAAACGGTAAAGTTCAGGACCGGGTTAGACAGCAACTCAACAAATTTGCTCCCTGCCGGAAGGAGTGAATCCGCTTTTTGAATCGACCTCATCAGGTAACTGAAACTGGTATCCCTGGAAAGGGTGTCAGCCAATACCCTGGATGGTGGAAAGAGCGGCACGAAGACATCGTGCATGACCCCATTGGCTGCCTGGATGTCTGCCCTGGTTACGGGAATGTTGTTGACAAATGCGTTACTGCCCCTGCGGCTCGGGAAAGTGGACATCCGCACTAGTGGGTTGGTATTGGGTGCCGGTAATACGAAGCCCGTAGGCAGCTGTGCATTGGGAAATGAATCCGGAATGGCGCTGCTCACCAGTTCCTGCCCAGGAACAAGGTGATACTGAATCAGCGGGGTCAGCGTACTCAGGGGTAGCCCGTTTATCTGCGCGTCCGTGGTGATTCCAACCCGACCGAAAGCCGCATTATTGGGTGCAAACAACGTATAGACAGAACTCTTGTTATTGAGCGCATCCAGCAATCCTACGCGTGTCACAGCTGTTTTTAGCAGGCTGTAATTGGGGTCATTCAGCAATTCCGCAATCGAGTTGCCGCTGCCAACCGGGTATTCAATGGGGGTAGGATCGGGCACGTTCTTATTGCAGGAACTGTACACCACCGCTACCAGGGCGAGCAACACCAGGATAGGCCACTTATATAACGAGAAACGTTTCATATTCGATGTTTCGTTTTCTTAGTGATTGATTAGAAGATATTATATCCAAACGCAACATAATAAAGTCCACCAACAGATGGGTTTGCGATGGCGTTGGTATAATACTGGTTCAGCAGATTGGTGGCACCCAGCCTGACCACCGATTTGATGGCCGGGAAACGATAGCTGACCTGTGCGTCCAGGTTATGGAAAGCGGGGACCGTTCCGTTGCCCATATCGCTTTCATAGAAAAAAGCGTCCTGCCAGCGGTAGGCAACTGTGAAGCCCAACTTATTGCCTTTGCCAAATCCGTTGTTCCCAACAACCACGTTGTAGCGGAAATTGGGTGCGTTGAAATTGGTGATGAACCCATCGGGAACGTCGCCTAACGCATCATAACTTCCGTTCACCTGGGTGTAATAACCACGGTTGAAACGATATTCTACGCTCATGCCGGCACCATAGGTTTTCACTTTGGTGGGGGTATTGACCGGAACGCTTAAGTTTCTGCGGGTTGATGCTTTCAACACATCTGTAGGTTGCGGATTTGGCTGGGTGGACTGAAGAACGATAATTCGAGTGATAAAGTCTTTGTATTCCCCATAGTACCCGTAGGCATCGATCATGAGTTTGGAATTCATCAACAGGCCCCTGTACCCCAACTCAAAGGAGTTGACTGACTCCGGCCTGAAATCTTCAAAGCTTTGCTCATTAAGCTGACCAGTTCCCACCAGGTCATTAAAGGAGTAAACCGGGTTGCCCTCAAAATTGTAAAATTCTTTCAACTCAGGTACGCCTCCAATCAGGATGCCGCCACCCACCGCCAGGTTGATCCACTGTTGTTGCGTGGACGGAAACCGATAGGCGCTCTGGTAGGACAAACGAAGGTTATTATTGGTAGCCAGTTTAATCAAGGCAGTGGCCCTTGGGGTAAAGCGGCCTTTAAAATTCTCATTCTTATCATACCTGCCGGAAACGGTCAGCCTGATCCTTTCATCAAAGAGGGGTTTGGAAATCTGCAAATACGCACCATATTCGTTGATGCCAATGGGGCCTGAAGAATCCGCAAAAAGCGTACCCTCTGAGTTCAGCACAAATCTCCGGAAATTACCACCAACCAACACTTCGGCAAATTTGCCCGTGATATGGCTCAGGTTGTACTGGCCTTCCGTTGCATAAAGGTTCGTACGGTCCAGGAACAAACCTCCACCGTCGGAAATCGGACGAAGCCTCACGGAATCATAAATCTTATTGAACCTTTCGGAACCTGCTACGGGTCTGCCGATATCCGCAACGGATCTGGCTGCATTGTGCGCGTTGATATCGGTCTGACCCTGGAGTTTCGCATTCAGGTAAGCCTGTCCATATTCAGTGTACCATCGGGTGGAGTTTTTCCAACCTTCGTTAAACAAACGTGTGGTAATGGTAGTGTTGTAGCTCTGCCCGGAGTTCTCTTGCGTGGTATAGGCCCGGACAAACCAGTTCTTGTGATTCAATTCAATTTTGTACTGGCCCATCTTCAGATCACGCAACGAGTAGCGGTCGCTTCCCGTATACACCGTATTGCCTGTACCCCAATAGCCCATCACAATGGCCTCCAGGTTGTCTGTGATCTTGTAGTTCAGTGAACCGCCCAGTTTGAAGTTAATGGTATTGGGGTCTGTGACTTCCTTCTCAGTATAGCCGGTTCTGGAAACGTTGATGGCACTTCCAGTCAGCGTGGAGATATAGGGAGCCAGAAAGGGAGCCTGACCCGCCACTCCGTTCAGGACCTGACGGAGGTCGATCGTTGTTTCATCTCCATAAGTATTCACCCCGTCATAATTGGGATCAGTTTCCCGCGTACCGGCGATGATATTATCATTCACGCGATCCAATATATTCCGATTGCGATAGTCCGCTGCGAGCCAGTCTTTGGCCTGAATGAATTCAGCGGTCACCTTGAAGGCAAAGCGGTTGCCGATGGCCTTTGCATAACGAAGGTTCCAGTTATGATAAGGGCTGGGATTGCGGTATTTGCCGTCCGTATGCATGATGCCTTCCTTGATCATGAAGGAAAGTCCCTGATACTTGAAAGGACTCCTAGAGTTAATCAGCAGGGTGCCGTTCATGCCGCCTGGTCCATAGAGCGCAGAGGATGCACCCTGGAGCAATTCCATGCTCTCCACGTCCAGTTCGGACAAACCGATGACGCTGCCCACAGAAAAGTTCAAACCTGGCGCCTGGTTATCCATACCATCCACAATCTGGTTGAACCGGGTGTTTCCAGATCCGGCGAAACCGCGGGTGGTGACGGTTTTAAAGGTCAGCGAAGCGGTGACCATATCAACGCCCTTCAGGTTTTTGACGATGTCATAATAATTGTCTGCCGGAGCGTTGCGGAGGGTTGTGGAGCTGACCCGCTCAATAGAGACGGGAGACTCCATGATGCGTGTGGGCACCCTTGTAGCGGATATGACCACTTCCTCGCCCAGGGAGGCACTTGCGTCCATAAGCAACTCTGAAATTTCACCGGGACCTGTGACCTCAACTTCTTTAAAATTATATCCGATGGAAGAGAAGATCAGGGTAACCGGAAATTTAACGGAGGCGGGTACATTCAGCGTGAATGCTCCTTTATCATTGGTAAAAGTACCGGTACTGGTCCCTTTGATGCTCACAGATACTGCACCTACGCTCTCTTTGGTGCCCGCGTTCTTTACAGTGCCCGATATAACCTGGGCCTGGGCAAAAACAAAGGCAGGAAACAGGAATAACAGCAGGGCTGCGCAGCTCGCTATTTTTTTCATAAGCAAGTTTATTTTGAGTACAAATTCGGGACAAATTAAGGATTGTAGCATTTACGGTGAAATATTTTTAAGCAGGAGCACTTGAATCGTTCTCCTTTTGAATATATTATCCTGCTGAATGCTCATTTCTTATTTTCGCTGCATGGATTCATTTCATTTTCCCGGTCAGACCGGGTTTTATCGCGGCAAGGTAAGGGATGTGTATAGTATTGGAAGCGAGTGGCTGGTCATGGTTGCCAGTAACAGGATTTCCGCTTTCGACGTTATTCTGCCCAGACCTATCCCTTTCAAGGGGCAGGTATTGAACCAGATTGCTGCATACATGCTTGAGCAAACCAGGGATATCTGCCCAAACTGGCTGAGGGATGTTCCCGCTCCCAATGCGAGCATCGGCCTGCGCTGTAAGCCCTTCAAGCTGGAAATGGTGGTTCGGGGAAACCTTGTGGGACATGGTTGGCGCACTTATCAAAGCGGACTCCGGGAACTTTGCGGCGCCCGGATGCCGGAGGGCATGCGCGAAAATGATTATTTCCCATCGCCCATCATCACTCCTTCCACCAAGGCGGATGCCGGTCATGACGAGGACATCTCCCCTGCTCAAATCATCGAAAAAGGACTTGCCACGGCATCTCAATGGGAGCAGATGAGCGATTATGCCTTGCAGTTATTCGAAAAAGGAAGGGAGATTGCCTCTCAACGCGGCCTGATCCTGGCGGACACCAAATATGAATTTGGGCTGATTGGAGACCGGGTGGTGTTAATGGATGAAGTCCATACGCCAGATTCCTCCCGGTATTTCATAGCCAGCGGTTTTGAGTCGAGGCAGGAAAAGGGCGAGCGACAGCCACAGTTGAGCAAGGAATTCGTTCGGGAATGGCTCATGGAAAACCATTTTATGGGTAAAGAGGGCCAGCGGGTCCCTGATATGGATGATGAATGGATTGACATCATCTCCCGTCGTTATATTGAATTGTTTGAAAAAGTTACCGGCCAGGCATTCAAACCCCTGACCCTAGATCAGGCTGAAACCGAGCAGCGCATCGTGGAAAGCCTTACGAAACTCGGCGCCATCTAGAATATTAACCCCCCTCTTTTCAATCAGATTGCCATGCTGCGTATCCTGATGCTTGCGATGTTTTTTTGGGCTATGCCCGCTTCGGTCTTCGCTCAGAAGGCTTCCATGCTGGTAGGCACCTATACCAATGGGAAAAGCGAGGGCATCTATCTGTTCGAATTTGATGAAAAGACCGGAGAAGCCACACAGCTTTTCGTGCAGGGTAGTATCCGGAACCCTTCTTTCCTGGCCATAGATCCTCAGGGAAAGTTTGCCTATGCGGTAAGTGAACTGAATGGCGGTGGCGATGCCGGAAAGGTTTTTTCGTATCGGATTGATCCAGGGGGCAGAAAACTGATTCCACTCAACGTGCAAAGCAGCGGAGGGGATGATCCATGCTACCTGACGGTGGATAATAGCGGCAAATGGCTGATCGTGGGGAACTATTCGAGCGGGTCTTTGTCGGTTTTGCCCATTTTGCCCGATGGCAGCCTGGGTGTGGCCTTAGCCACCCTCAGGCATGAAGGTTCTGGTCCCAACCGGGAAAGGCAGGAAAGGCCGCATGTGCATGCAACGGTTTTATCACCGGATAACCGATTTTTATATGTCCCCGACCTGGGGGCCGATAAGGTTTTCATATACCGGTTTGATGCGTCAACGGGTTTGCTGAGTCCTGCCCCGCAGGCTTTTCAGGTTGCCAACCCGGGGTCTGGTCCTCGCCACTTCATGATTGCGACGAATGGGAAATTTGCCTACCTGGTGGAAGAATTAACCGGGTCAGTATCGGCTTATTCCGTAGATCCTGTTGAAGGCAGGCTGAGCTGGATTCAGCGGTTATCCTCGTTGCCAGCGGGATTCAGCGGTTTTGGCGGATCAGCAGACATCCATATCTCGCCGGACGGCCGGAATTTATACGCTTCCAACCGGGGGGAAGCAAACAACCTGGCCATTTTTCGCATGGATACGCGCAAGGGCATTCTGAGCGCGGTTGGTCATCAGTCCGTATTAGGGAAAAAGCCCCGGAATTTCAGCTTGACGGCTTCCGGAAAGTGGCTCTTATGTGCCAACCAGGACTCAGATGAAATCGTGGTATTCCGGCGGAACACCCGCACAGGCGGACTAACGGATTCGGGTAAACGCATCTCAGTTCCCAGCCCGGTCTGTATCCGCTGGTTCCGCTAGGTTTTTCAGGGTTTTGATCCTGGAGCGTGATTTATTGAAGATGTTTCGTTCCTTCTGAATCCCCTTTCTCTTCAGTTTTTGCTGTTCCGCAGGCAGATGGATGTATTCCAGGCAAGCGTCACTGCAGCAGTTTTCCATCCGCTCCCGGCATTCTTCGCATTGGATGAACAGCAGGTGACAGGCTTCACTCGCGCAGTTGACATGTGTATCCGCCGGCTTACCGCATTGATGACAGTGGGAAAGGACATCCTGGCTGATGCGTTCCCCCAGTCGCTCATCGAACACGAAGTTTTTCCCCAGGAATTTATTTTCCAGGCCCTGTTCCCGAACCTGTCTTACATAGTTGATGATGCCCCCTTCCAGGTGGAAGACATTTTTGAATCCCCGGTGCAACATGTAGGCGCTGGCTTTCTCACAACGGATTCCGCCGGTGCAGTACATAATGACATTCCGGTCCTGATCCGCGGAAAGCATTTCGGCCGCCATCGGTAGCTGTTCCCTGAATGTATCGCTGGGCACTTCGATGGCATCCCGGAAATGTCCCACCTCGTATTCATAGTAATTTCTCATGTCCACCACCACCGTGCCCGGCCTGGAGGTCAATGCATTGAATTGCTCCGCATTTACGTATTTTCCCCGGTTGGCCATATTGAACTGGGGATCCTCGATTCCATCCGCTACGATTTTTTCCTTGACTTTGATATCGAGCACAAAGAAAGAGGCTCCTTTTTCATCCACGGCCAGGTTGAGCCGCAACTGTTGGAAGCCGGCCTGGCTGTCCAGAAAATCCCGGAGATTCTGCAGGTTTTGTTCGGGTAGACTGACTTGCGCATTCACGCCTTCGCGGGCGATGTAAATCCTGCCAAAGACCTGCAGTTTCCTGAGTTCCGTATACCAGTAATCCCGGGTTGTATCCGGTTGTTCAATTTCCGTATACCTGTAAAATGAAATTGTTTTTCTGGGTGTTGGGTCCTGTTGGGCCAGGCGCTTCAATTCCCTGCGGGAAACGCGGTTGTGTAACGGTGCCATAAAGAAAATTTTAATTCCGCCGGCAGGACCGGCGTGGAATCCCGTTTGCATGACGGGCAAAATTCCTAAACGCTGTAAAGGTACTGAATTCAGGTCATACGGCTGTTCTAGTCGTCCTCAAACAGTGTGCTGAATCCCCGGATACCGATTTTGATGCCGTTGTCGAAGTAGCGGTTGTCCCTGTAGGCAAAGACGTAGTCTACCCGGATGATCTTGAAGATGTTATCGATGCCTGCAAAAAATTCCACATAGTATTTGTCACTCCTGGTATAAAAAGCATTGGATCCGGCCACCAGTCGGAGGTTTAGTTTCTTGACCACCGGAATCTTATTGGTCAGCAGCCCGTTGAAATGGTGTTCGATGTGGGCGATGGCGAAGAACTTGTCCTTATTAGAGCGGTCGTAATAAGGTGCCAGTTGAAAACTGTTGAGATATGGAGTGGCCACGAGGACCCGGTTGCCGTAAAAATGCTGATAGTCCGGCAATTCCACTTTTGCCGAGCTGATAAATCCACCCATAACGAAACGGTACCGGAACTCTCCGGCCAGTTTCATATTCAGATTTTGCTGAATCGAAAACCTCCAGCGATCAAATTCCACATCGCTTCCCAGGAGGTTCCGCAGTCCCCTGGAATAGGAAACTGATAAGAGCGGATATTTGGAGCCGATATTGATCACCCGGTCCGGCAGTTCAATATATTTTGTTCCGGGCCGGTAGCTGACGGTGAGGGTGAATACGGCTGCCTGATGCGGACTTATATTGGACTGGCTGATTTCAGTTGGGAAATTCGCCGTGAGGTTTTCCTTGTTGTCAGAAGAGCCCCAGAATGTACTGGTGTCCGTATTTTCCAGCGGACTCCTGTTCTGGTATTGCAAGGCACCTCCTAACGTGAACCCGGAACCGGCCCCTTTTACATACTGTACTTCCAGGAACCTGGCTTCGTAAATTTTCATGTAATTGTAGCCGTTGAACAGGGTCTGGATACTGTTCAGCAGGGGGGGAATCGGGTTTACGTTGTTGAACTGGTAGACCCTTTTACCACCGCTGACGCTGATGTCATTCACATAGCGCGTGCCAAAGCGATAGTTGGCCGTGGCAAAGGCATTGAAATGTCCGTTGCCAAAACCATAGCGGAGGACCGGTGATAGGCGGATGGATTTCCGGCCACCCAGGTCTTTTTCTACGGAAACCGCCAGCCTTCCGTACCAGCCTTCAACGGTATTGAATCCAACACTTCTCAGCAGCGGATCATAGTTATAGCTCAGGTTCTTACTTCTTTTCCGGAGAAACTGTCCGTTAAAGATCAGTCCCACCGGTGTGAGTTTATTCTGAGCCCTGTCCAGGGAATCCAGATATGCAGGGTCCTGCCTGCGCTTTTCCAGACTGTCTTTCCTGGTAAAGTCCCTGATTTCATCATCCAGCAGGGGCAGCGGGCGGATGGAGTCCCAGTATTCCAGGCTTCTTTTATTGGACTCTTTCCCGTATCGAAGCACCGTCTTGTTGAAATGGTCCCGGCTCCATTTTGGATCGATCTCGTATTGGGAATAGTGGGTGGTGAAATATCCATATGCATCAAAACCAAACTGCTTGACTTCCGGGAAGATGGTCTGGCTTTGAATCATCCAAATATGGTTGGCCACCGGAACATATACCTGCTCAATATGGAGGCTCTGAAGCAATTCAAGCTGCGAACTCTTGTTAAGCAACAGATCAATCGAGTGAATGCGCCATTCGTTTTCAATGATATTGATTACCCCGCTGAACAGGGGTTCATAGGTGCGTTTTGGAATGACCCTGATTTTATTGATCTGGATGCCGTCTTCAAAGAATGCGCCCTCGTATTTGTAGCGATAGAACTGCAGAGCATTGTCCGCAATGGGAGACACAAATCCCCTTGGGTTGAGCACCCTGGATATCTGCACATTATTCTCATAGAAAGATATCAACTGAGCATTGCCAAATCCAAACCCGTCTGCCTGCCCGCTGACCCGTGTTGAAACTACATCCACCTTTTCTTTGTTTGGCGCCGTGAAGGAGTATTTGGCGATGGTTTCAGATAGGAAAATGATTTTATTTGCGCTGGTATCTCCGTCTTCAAAAATGATTCGCTGTCCAAGGATCTTTTTTGGATATTTCCGGAGCCTCAGCAGTCCTTTAATGTATACGTTGCAGTCAAAAGCAGTTACTTCGTTCAGGTGTTCGGATCTTTTTGCGATGGCCTGGCGAATGATTGCATAGGCCGGATCTTCAGAGCCCTGCTTCACCACCACTTCGTCCAGCATGAGTCGGACCGCTTTGAGGACAAAGTTGATCGACAATGCCTCCTGAGCCACCTCAATAATTTTCTCTCTTTTTTCATAGCCTACGTGCTGGCAAATAAGCGTATAGGTGCCCGGTTTCAGTTCAAGCTGGTAATCACCTTCACTGTTGGCAGTGACGCCTGTTGTGGTTCCTTTGACGGAAATCGTTGCAAAAGGCAGGGGTATGCTAAGCTCAGAAAATACTTTCCCCCTGACGGGGGTTGCTTCCAGGGCAAAAGGGACCAGGAGGAGGCACAATGCAGATGCCAGTTTCCTGGCAGGCCAGGCTTTTTTAATATGGAGTTTGCAGAGGAATGTCATGAACGGCTACCCCGCATTTTTTTCAGCAGGCCGCCTGTCAGCGCGCCCATCGCCCCGGTCAATGCACCAATGATTGCCGTCGCCAATATCAGCAAACCCGGACTGTCTCTTTTCAGGATAAACTGGGACATCCGGTGTGCCAGTATATCGTCATTGGCCTGGCTTCTGACAAATGCCATTCCTCCCCAAAGCAAAAAAGCGCCGATCAGCCCGGCCAGGAATGCATGGCCTGGTTTCAGGCTCAGGACCAGCGCCACCAGGGCGGCTACAAAGGATATGGACCACCACGGAAGGTAAAGTCCCGCTGCAAAGCCCAACAGGCAAATCAGAAGAGCAGCCGTCATCAACTTCATATATTTCGGTTATACGATGTAGTTATGATTTAAAGGTCATTTTCCATTTGACCCTTTTGTCTGAGTGCTCAGAGGCCTTCATGACCCAGATTCTATAATATTCCCCGCGGGTCCATGTATCCACAAAATTATCGTAGAACCGGCTTCCGGGGTTCCCGCTCTGACCGCCCGGGTAAACGGCATAGGCTTCCGTTTCGGTATCCAGGTGAACCACCATTCTCCAGCTAGGCCCATGATTGTGTGTGGTGGCATTGAGGATATTCACCCCTCCCCCGTTATTCAGCCCGGCGCGCGCAAATGGCATGGCGCTGGTGCGCAATAGGTGGTATACCGTGGTATTTTTAAATGCACCCCAGCTTAATTTTCCATCCGCTTCTTTTTTATTGAGCTCCACACTTGCTTTTTGCAGGGCAGTGGTGACTGCACTGGCCAGGTCTTCTCTTTCACTTGTCCGGGTATCGTCTACAAAAGGCCAGGCACTGTCCCTAAGCAGGGCCTCCAGCAGGACGAACCGCTCCGGCTTCTGGAGGCTGCGCTGTCCATGGATGAGATCATCCTGAAATACAACAGTCTGAAGGCTGTCCCACCAGTTTACAAATACCGTGGCACCCTGCTCCTGAGGGTTATTGTATAGATTCCATTTTTCAACCATGTCCAGGTATCCTTTCTGTTTGCCATCCAATTTTTCTGGTTGGATGTATCTCATCAGGAGTGGACGTGCAAACTCTGCGAATACATTGTAATTATCGTTCTGTAATTTCATCATGTCTTCCGGGGTTGCCTGTTCCATTGCAGCCAGCCGCCGGTTGAGGATAATTCCCCGGTATACCTCGTAGCTGCCTGGGATGAAATAAGGATACGTGCTGTCCGTGGGCCTTTGATTGGCGCTGCCTATATACCCTTCCACTGGATTCAGCACGTGTGGATTGTCCGCCTGTGGTATGAAACCCTGCCATAGGTATGCGCTGTCGTCTCCGGGCATCACAAACAGGCCCTGGTCTTTCCATCGGAGCGGGAAATCTGCCTGTTGCCAGAGTGCGATGTCCCCGGACTTGGAAGCAAAAAGCATGTTCTGGCCAGGGACATTGAAATGCCTGATTGCGTCCAGGTAGTCTGCATAGTTTCTCCCCCGGTTCAGCAGCCACCACATGCGCAATACATTGGATTCGTCATGGGCAACCCATCGGAGGGCATAGGCTTTCCCGTCCTGCAGGCCGCGGTCTGTTCCATGATCATAAATGACCGGCCCATGCAGGGTATACGCAACCGTATCCAATACGGTTGCGCTGTCTTTCACCACGATGCTTTCCACTTTAAGCGCGGTGGGTTTCCACGATCCATTGAAGCGGTAAGCGCTCCTGGTTTCGTCCTGAAATGTGATCTCGTAATAGTCTCGCACATCCCTGCCAGAGTTTGTAAAGCCAAAAGCGATGCTGTCATTGAAGCCAATCACAATGCCCGGTATACCTGGGAAACTGGTGCCATAAGCATTATATGCAGGCGTGGTCATTTGCATTTCGAACCAGATGGCCGGCAGCGAGAGGCTGAGGTGGGGATCATTGCAGAGGATCGGTTTGCCGCTTTTAGTCCTGTTACCGGACAAAGCCCAGTTATTGCTGCCGTTGGCGGGGTCTGGCTTAAACCCGGGTTGGACCCAGGCTGAATCTTCCCGATGATAATAGATGGAGTCCGCGTTGGCAGGCTGACTGACCGGCATCCCGTTATTTGAAAAAACGGTTCCTTTGGGGATGATGGGAGACAGCGAGTCCGGGTATTCAGGGAAGAGCATGCGGAATTTTTCTTCGCCCATGACCTTCAGCAGTTCTGTAAACTCAAAATCCCGGTCGTAACCCGCCAGGTCGTTGGTCATCGCCTTGATAAACAAGGCTGTTTTGAGGTTGTTCCAAAGCTCCGGTTGATAACCCAGCAATTTGTATTCCAATGGCAGGGAAGATGCGTCCAGGCTTTTGATATAGGCATTGACACCTGCCGTGTAGGCATCACAGGCCGCTTTGATTTCCGGATCTTTTTCCATGGCCCGCAGCGCATTTTCCGCTCCAAAAACCATGCCCATCCGGCGCTGGTTCCGGTCGTATGAGACTGCTCTTGGCCCTATGATCTCACTGATCCTGCCGGCTGCCGCATGGGTTTGAAATTCCATCTGCCACAGCCTGAAGCGGGCATGTATATATCCCTGTGCGAAATATGCATCCTGTTCTACTTCGGCAAAAACATGTGGCACGAGGCGCTCATCCAGGAACACCTCTGTCTTGCCTTTCAGCCCGTCAAATTTTATATCTGCGTTGAAGTCTTCATTCAGCGATTCTGCATTTTGCCAGATTCCTTCCTGTGGACTCAGCAGCCTTCCCAAAGGTGCAGGCAGCACCTTTTTGGTGTCCAAAACATAAACCAGTCCGATGTTGAGGATTAGGGCAATCAGGAAACTCAGGATGCGCATACCAGTTGGACAATTGAACGGCTAAAATAGCGAAAGATCAGTGTATTCTTTGCCTTTAGGACTGAGCTTTGACGAGATCGGCTATTTTTGTGGCATGCAATCTGAACTAACGGCTTTGAATGGAGATGTGAAAAATATTCTCAGGCTGGAACTTCCTACGGATCCCAGGTGGGTTGACCTGGCTGCCATCAGCCTTCAGGATATCCTGACGGACCATGCGTATTGCGAGCAGAAAGCAGCGGCATCCTGTATGTCCCTGATACAACAGTACCCGGACAAGACCCTCCTGGTGACCGAACTGGCGCCCATTGTGACCGAGGAATGGGGCCATTTCAGAATGGTGCTGGCTGAACTTCAGAACCGGGGGTTGACCCTCGGAAAACAGCGAAAGGATCTGTATGTCAATGCCCTGCTGCCATTTCAATTGAAAGGAGGTAGCGTGGAAGACAGGCTGCTGGATAAACTGCTTTTCTGTGCATTGATAGAAGCCAGGAGTTGTGAACGGTTCAAACGCCTTAGTGAGGGGTTGGCCGACGAGCATATGCGGCGCTTCTACCGGAAATTCATGGAAAGTGAGGCCGGTCATTATACCCTTTTTATCCGTTTGGCCGACCAATACCTGGGAAAAGAGAAAACCCGCTTGCGCTGGCGTGAATGGCTGCAGCATGAAGCCCGGGTGATGCAAGGGTTGGATCTGAGGGGCGATCGGATTCATTAAATCAAAAACCCGTCTCCGCTGTAAAAAATGCCCTTTCCTCAGAGAAGTCCAGCAGTGGGAAGCGGCCGGCCAATTCTTCGGTTAAGCGTGCTTGCTGGGCGATGAATTTCCGATGCCCTTCGGATCGAGGATGGATGGGCCGGTGTTGCATCGCATTGCGCAGCTGGCTGATCTCCTTCAGGGCCTGGCGGGTTCCGGATGCCATTCCCCACTGGCAGAACTTTTCCCAGACATAGCGGGTTGCCTGGTAGTTGGGATGCACCATGTCTTCCGCATAAAATCGATAATCCCTCAAATCGTCCAATACCAGTTCATATGCCGGAAAATAATGGATGCCGTCGAATTTTCCGCAAAGCTGGTGGACACAGTAGATCAGCACTGCCTTGCTGCGATTGTTTTCCACCAAACCCTCCCGCAGGTGCCGGACCGGGCTGACGGTAAAAATGATTTGTAAACCCGGGTTGAAAAAACGCAGTTTGTGGATGATATTGTCAAGTCCGGACATAACTTCCTCCGGCATGAGCAGTTGGCGGGTGAATGCACTGGCAGGTGCTTTGTGACAGTTAGCCACCACCCTGCCGTTGGACTTCCTGTACACAAAGGCGGACCCAAGGGTCAGCACCAGCCAGTGAGCGCTCTGCAGCGCCTGGTGGCCCTTTTCCATGGATTCATTCATCCTGCCCAGGCAAATCAGCGGATCCGGATCTGAAAATCTTCCGTGAAAATCCCAGGAGGCCCAGAGGCCCTGGTCTTCGAATATGTCTTCCTGATGGTATTCCTTCTGATCCATGCAGGCTTGCAGGCTTTCACAGATGCTGATGGGATTGAACAAGATGCCATGTGGATTTTCCAGCGTACGGAATTTCGACTGGGACAAGCGGGAAGTCATATGTTCCGTGAAGCAGGATCCAGAGAGGAAAACCAACTGCCCCAGTTCAATTTTTGGGTCGATGGGCGTTGGCTGAAGATTCAGGTGAAAATCCATTTAATGCGGATATGGGTTTAATGGCTGAAGATTCCGGCTGCCATCCGGGTGCATTCGGATAAGATGGTTTGGTCAATGCCCGTAGGGATGCCCTGGCTTTCAAAGAAAGAAACCAGCCAGGCCATGTCCAGGTTTCCCACCAGGTCATCACCTGCCATCGGGCAGCCGCCAAAGCCACCCACAGCTGCGTCGAACCTGCGGCATCCCGCATCCCATGCCGCTTGCAGCTTTTCCTGTCTGTGTTGGGGTGTGCTGTGCAGGTGCACGCCGATCCTCGCTTCTGGCAAGGCGTTGATGGTCAGGGAAACCAATCGCCCTACTTCCTCGGCATTTGCCAAGCCAACGGTATCCGCAAGGGAGAGGATCTGCACATCGCTCTGATGGCATTTCTCAGCCCACATGACCACTTCATCCGGGTCGTAAAAATCGCCATAGGGATTGCCAAAAGCCATGGATAGGTAAACGACGAGCTGCCTGCCGGTCTTTACACATAATTCCTGTATCTCTTCTATCAGCTGGAAAGAGGCTTCGAGGTCTGCATGGGTGTTCCTCTGTTGAAAAGTTGGTGAGATGGAGAAAGGATAACCGATGTAGCGGATACCTTCTGCCAGGCATGCTTCCCTGGCCCCCCGCAGGTTTGCAACGATGGCCAAAAGCCCGGTTTTGCTCTGCCGCCATTGCAGTGCATCCAGCACCTGGGAGGTGTCCGCCATTTGAGGAATCGCTTTTGGGGAAACAAAACTTCCAAAGTCGAGCGTATGAAAACCCGCCTCCAGAAGACGATTCAGATAAGCGATTTTGTCAGATGTAGGAATCATTTTTTTCCATCCCTGCATGGCATCCCTCGGGCATTCCACCAGCTCAAGGGAACGGTTAGGCGCAATCATGAAAGCAAATTACAACACCTGTTGAAAACCGTGCGTGGATTTTATATTCCCTTAATTTTGTCCAAATTGATTCCTTCATGCCGATATTGATCACCGGTGCCACCGGGTATCTTGGATCTTTGTTGACACAGAAACTGGCCTGCCAGGGACGGGAATTGAAAATCCTATGCAGAAAAGACCCCGCTGATCCGGTTTTCTATCAGAAAGGGATCAGCCTTATAAGGGGCGATATCCTGGATAAGGAAAGTATCATCCGCGCGTCCAGGGGAGTCAGACAGGTCTATCACCTGGCTGCTTACGCGAGGCTTTGGGCCAAAGACCCGCTGACCTACACTAGAATGAATGTGGAGGGGACCCGATGTTTACTGGAAGCTGCCCGAAATGCCGGCGTAGAGAAAATGGTCCATGTCTCTACGGCCGGAGTCGTGGGTCCTTCAGTGGACTGCCCCATGAACGAGGATATGCCCAGGAATGCCGGTTTTTTCAACCTGTATGAGAAAACGAAATGGGAGGCGGAAGTCATGTGCAGGGAGTTCGCAGATCAGGGATTTTCCGTCACCATCGTGAATCCATCCCGTATCTACGGACCAGGACCGGACACGGGGAGCAATCCGGTTACCCGCATCATAGAATTATACATCAGGGGAAAATGGAAAGTGGTGCCGGGATCCGGAGAGGATATCGGGTCTTATTGCTATGTGGAAGATGTGGTGGAGGGTATGATGCATGCCATGGAACGGGGAAGATCTGGTGAGCGTTATCTTTTTGGCGGAGTCAACGCGAGTTTCAATCAACTGATCAAAACGATCAGCATTGCAAGCGGTGTCCGAAACCGTCTCTGGCACCTTCCATTCCCGATCCTGGAGACCTTTAGCCAGGTTCAGTTGGCATTCGCGGAGTTAACGGGCAGGCCGCCCTTGATCACCCCTGACTGGGTGAAGAAATACAAATATCATTGGGCTTTGGACAGTTCCAAGGCGATCCGTGAAATTGGTTACCGGATCAGGCCTTTGGAGGAAGGTGTCAGGAAGACGATCAAATGGGTCAAAGAAAATCGTTTGATATAACAGGTGCGGCACTGGTGACAGGCGCTTCTACGGGCATTGGTAGGGCGCTCGCATATGAGCTTGCGCGCAAGGGCTTCGACCTGGTTTTAACCGCGCTTCCGCATGAGGGCCTGCCGGAGATGGCGGCAGATATCGAAAGTTCCTGTGCAGTAAGGGTTTGGGTTATTGAGTTGGACCTTTTAGGAGAGCAGCCGATTGCAAAAATCGAAGAACTCCTGGACAAGGAATGTATCCGCCTGCAGTTGCTGGTCAACAATGCAGGGATCGGTTCTGCATCGCCGTTCCTTGATCTGAAGCCGGCCTTTTATGATCGGCAAATGAAATTGAACATGGTCTTGCCTGTGCTGCTTACACGCACCCTGCTCCCTCGGATGCTCAAAACCGGATCACCTGCGATCCTCAATGTTTCCAGCCTGGGCTCTTTTTTCCATATACCCGGCAAGGAAGTGTATGTTGGCACCAAGGCCATGATGCGTTCTTTCAGTCATTCGCTCAGGCTTGCATTCAGGAGCAGCGGCCTGAAAGTATGCGTGGTTTGTCCCGGGCCTGTTGATACCAATCAAAGGGTGCGGAAGGCCAACCAAACCCTGAAGGGGTTTGTCCGTAAAACCGTTCTCCAGCCTGAGCAGGTTGCAGAAGAAGCTGTGCGGGCACTTCTGAGTGGCAAGAATGAGGCGGTGCCGGGGAGATTTAACCGGCTGCTGTTATGGGTGCAAAAACTGATGCCGGCCCGGCTCAGGGAGGAAATCATCGAGCGTCAATTCAGAAAGCAGTTGCGTGGGAACTAAGCTGGGATTACTTTCTTCCGTTTCAGTTTGTTGAAGGAATGTTTATTTTTATAGCAGGATGTGCAGGGCATTATTCATGTATTTTTTGGTATCGATCGGGGTCTTTTGCGAAGTCCGCGGGCAGACAGGCAGGAGCTACGCAAAATTCAGCCTACCGCCCTCAGACCTGCTTCGGGCAAATGACCCGTACGCTCACATCAGCAATCTACAACGCGCGCGCCAAAGGGCCGTAGCGGCTACAAAGAGAGTAAATGTCTTCATCCTGAGCCGGGAGAAAAAATTCAACCTGGCATCGGCTGTATTTCGTTTGGAGGCCTCTGTACGCAGGGTATTCAATAAACATTTTGTACTGGTCAGAGCAAATTCCCTGGAGGAAATGGTGACAAAAACCGATTCCTATATGCAGGAACACCCCCGGGAAATGATCGGCCATCTTTGGATAGACTCGCATGGCAGATACAAAAAAGGGTATTCCTTTTTTAGTGTGGGGGTGGATACCCTGAATGCCTATAATTTGAGATCCCTCGAAATGCGTGGAAAGATGGAAAAGCTGACTGCATTTTGCGATGAGCAGACATCCATTACCATTGGAGCCTGTTACGGGGCTGCAGATTTCCTGAGACCTGGGAATGGTATCCTTGCTCCGAGTTATATGGCAGGAGATTCGCTTTTGCTTCAGATGGGCGAAATCTTCCAGATTTCACCTGTCTACGGTTGTCCCAGTTGGGTCATGGCAAAACCTTTTTGCTTTGGCAGCCGATGGGGCATCTCAGGGTTTCCCCCTGGACGTAAGTATATGGACGAAATATACAGACCGGTATGGGAGCGACTGGGGCAGTGGAAACGGGTGCCCGCCGGGCAAAAAATCATAGAAGACGTTCCCACGCCCTATCTCACGCGTGGAGGTGGCTTCGAAGTAGATGGCAACACATACCAGTCGCTTTCCAGAAATAAACGCCGTATGGAAAAAAAGCTCAGGCAACTGAAGCCTGGCTTGTACAGACTGGGCACGGAATAGGATCAGTGCTGCATCCTTTGTTTCATCGCTTCATATAAAATTATGCCGGCGGAGACGCTGACGTTGAAGGAATCAAAATCGCCTACCATGGGAATGCTGAAACCCTGGTCCGAAGCTTTCATCAGGTAAGCCTGAATGCCTCTGTCCTCGCTGCCCATAATGATGCAACAAGGCTGAAGGAAGTCCAACTCGTGCAGTTTTTTGTCCGCTTTCATTTCGCTGGTATAGGCCTTGATCCCGTTCATGTGCAGGGTGTCTACTGCTTTCAATAGACTTTGTACGCGGCAAACCATGACATGTTGCAAAGCACCGGCGGAGCTTTTCATCGCTTCTTCGTTGAGTGCCCCCACGCCTTTGTCCGGGATGATCAGGGCCTGCGCGCCGCAACAGAGTGCGGACCTTGCCATCGCACCAATATTGCGCACATCTGTAACTCCGTCCAGCATCAGGAAAAGTGGCAGCTCTCCCCTACCCGTAACAAAATCGATGGTCTGCTGCAAGTCGAAGTATTGAAACAGGCTCTGGGTGGCCAAAACACCCTGGTGACTGGCCCTGGTCATTCCATTTAATTTCTCGATGGGTACGAGGTTGATGGGCACCTGGAGTTCCTGGGCCAGTCTGCGGATCTCCGCGAGGATTTCGCCCTGTGCATTTTTCTGTAAATAAATTCGATCGATGCCCTCTCCTTTTCGGAGTGCCTCCAGTACGGGCTGCCGCCCAATGACAAACGCAGGCTTTTTCATGTCAGGGAAATTGGGTGCAAGTTAATTTTGTTTTCGAGGACCAGCACTTTCAGTGCCAGGATTCCGGCCACTGCAATAGCGTCCGTGATTTTCCCGGTAACTACCCATTGGTAAGCTTCTTCGATGCTCAGTTTGAGGTGAGCGAGCAGTTCCGTGTCTTCGGGTTCTGCTCTTTCCTGACTAAGCCCCGTGGCAAGAAAAATGATGGCCTCCTCATCAGATACCGAATTGGAAAGATGCATCCTCAACAGAGGTGTCCAGTACCGGGCTATCAGTCCGGTTTCTTCGCGGAGTTCCCGCTTGGCTGCATCCAGGGGGTCCTCCCCATGTGGTCCGCCGCCTTCCGGGATCTCCCAGGAATATTGATCCAGGGGAAATCGAAACTGTCCCACCAGGTGAATCAGGTTGTTTTCATCCAGGGCAATAATGCCAATTGCCTTGTTCTTAAAATGCACCGTACCATAAATGCCGGGCCTTCCGGAGGGATGAATGACGTCAAACTCCCGGATGCGGATCCAGGGATTTTCGTACATGATCTTTTCAGCCCTGACCTGCCAGGGGTTGGTAGAATGAGACATTGGCATAAAAAAACCTCCCGACAGGGAGGTTTTCAGAGGAGTGACTTATTTGACTTTGAATGCTTTCTTGATTTTGTCTACATAGTCGAGTTTCTCCCAGGTAAACAGTTCCACCTTCACCGTCTTTTCATTTTCCTTGCCCTTGTTGAAGGTCTTTCTGACTGAGACAGGGTTGCGACCCATATGTCCGTACGCCGCGGTTTCTTCGTAGATGGGATGACGGAGCTGAAGCCTTTCTTCGATCGCGTAAGGACGCATGTCAAAAATCTTTTCGATGATCCGGGCAATTTCCCCATCGGTCATGTCTACCCTGGAACTGCCATAAGTGTTCACGTATAAGCCACAGGGCTTCGCAACGCCAATGGCATAGGAGACCTGCACCAGGACCTCATCGCAGATCCCTGCCGCCACCATGTTCTTGGCGATGTGGCGCGTGGCATAAGCTGCGGAGCGATCCACTTTGCTGGGATCTTTTCCACTGAATGCGCCTCCGCCATGTGCACCTTTGCCGCCATAGGTGTCTACGATGATCTTACGTCCGGTCAGCCCGGTATCCCCATGCGGTCCGCCAATGACAAATTTGCCGGTGGGATTGATCAGGTAGTTGATTTTGTCATTGAATAATTTCTGAATCGAAGGTTTCAGTTGTTTTTTCACCCTTGGGATGATGATGTTGACGATGTCCTTGCGGATCTGTTTCAGCATCTTTTCATCCGCGTCAAAGGGATCATGCTGGGTGGAAACCACGATGGTGTCAATGCGAATGGGATTATTATGATCGTCGTATTCGATGGTTACCTGGCTTTTGGCATCCGGCCGGAGATACTTCATCTCCTTGCCTGCACGGCGCGTTCTTGAAAGTTCCTGCAGGATCTTATGCGCGAGGTCGAGCGGCAGGGGCATATAGTTATCCGTTTCCCTTGTGGCATATCCAAACATCATGCCCTGGTCCCCGGCTCCCTGCGCATTGGCTTTTGCTTCGAAACTTTTCTCTTTGGCGTTTCTGTCCACGCCACGATTGATATCCGCACTTTGTTCATGGATGGCGGACAGAATTCCGCAACTGTTTGCTTCAAACATGTATTCGGCCTTGGTATAGCCGATTTTCCGGATGACTTCGCGCGCGATATCCTGAACGTCCAGGTAGGTTTTTGATTTCACTTCACCCGCCAGGACAACCTGACCCGTAGTGACAAGCGTTTCACAGGCTACTTTGCTCTGAGGGTCATAGGCAAGGAAATTGTCTATCAGAGCATCGGAAATCTGATCGGCTATCTTGTCCGGATGGCCTTCTGATACACTTTCAGACGTAAAAAGGTATGGCATGTTATGGTGGGTTTGAAAAATTGAGGGCAAAGATAGGATATGCCTTAGATTTTCGAATAAACGATTCTCATTCTCATGGGAGCGCTGCTATGCTTTCCTCCTCCCAGTTTCACCCTACCTCTGGCCAACGGGCTGATGGCTAAAGAGAAATTGTAGGGTGATCCATAAACTACCGTGTACGGAGAGTACAGGTAGATGGGGAAGTTGGCCGTATTCCGGGTGATGATTTGCTGAACATAGCGGGTGATGAAAAACGAATAGGTGGAAATGGGTGACCCATTGGGGGCCGTCGTTGCCTTGGCGGTACCGCCAAAGAGTCTGGGCTCAAACCTGCCCGTCTGGAATGCATCGGTCAGGAAGGGAGTCTGAATACCACTGATCGTATCCCTGAAGTCCATGTACATTTGCTGCGGTACGGTGAATAACGGGTTCAGTTCATTGGCCGGTGCCGGAATCTGGCTCATCTGAATCTCGGCCAGGTGGACGATGACGTTTCCTTTGATGGCTTTGAATTGATCCAGTGCCGGCATCCGCAGAATGGTGTAACTGCCGGGTGAAGTCTGGATAAACGCCAGGCTGTCGCCTCCCTGCGGTCTGCCCAGGTGAGCGGCCAGTTGCGAGCCGGTATAATCCCGCTCAATGCGGTTGGCGTTTCCTCCGGGGGATGAGTTGGGAAATCTCCAGGTTCTGGAGGTGGTATCCAGGATACCGTTTTTGATGTACGTATAATAAATCTTCAGATAGCTATTTGTATCGGAGAGCGCAAAAGACATGAGGGCATTCCCGGATGCGCCACCGCCCGCATCGTCCGGTACCAGTGCAAATCCTTTAAAGAACGCCCGGAAAGCGGAGTCAGAACTGTATGGTTGACCGGCCGAGGAATCCGCGCTGAGCAGACGCTGGCCAAACTCATCGGATAGCCGGATTCTAAGCTGATTGTTTAGTTTTTCCCGGAACAGGTAGAGGCTGTCGTTCAATAAACTGGGCTGAAAACTGCGGTATCCCAGCAAATCCCTGTACCTTAATGCCGCCTGCGTATTGTAGTTTGAATCAGGATTTAGCAAGTCGACAAGTTCGAAAACGTCAATCTTCTGAACAGCATTTGTATCCCCCCAGGTACCGTTCCACTTGAGACATAGTACTACGGAGTCCAGCGCAAGACTGTCCTTTACATTCTCGAAAAAATACTTGTAGCCAGGGGGCTTCATCTCAAAATACATATTCCCCTTGGAAGTGCCGAACTGCGGATCATTCGAAATATACCCCATCATGTACTCGGGCACGCTGCCATTCAGGCTTTTGCCCAACAGGGGGAGTGCAGAATCTCCAAAAAGGTAGTTAACTGTTTCCAGGCTCAGGGTGGTGTCAAACGTGCTGACATTATCCGCTGCCGGAATCAGGTCCGTGCCCAGATCCGTGCTCTTAATTTTGGTGCAATGGGAAAAAAGAATGGTGGCGATCAAGCATGCCAGCAAAGCATGCATGGAAATTTTTAAGTTCACCAGCGTTTGATTTGACAGGGTTCGTGGTTTTTCACTTGTTTGCAAGGTCGCTATACAATTGTAAATACTCTGTTAAATCAGACCCTGCATGGTATGGAATGACTTTCTTGCCCCTGACTTTTCCAAACTCTTCCAGTAGCTTTTTGTCCACCCTTTCGTCGCCAAATGAAATCGCATCCGCATAACTCGCGCCACCGCGAAACATTCCGGCATTGTTATTTTCCCTGAAGGCTTCCATATCCTTGTCTTTCAGGGAAGCGTGAATCAGCGATTTCTTGAGGAAGTCCGGCCCCATCTTCTCCTTGAACGTATGCTCTCCGAGGGTAAATAGCACTTTGCTGTTTCCAAATACAGGTTCCTTCTTGTACGCGGTTTTCAGATACATGGGGATCAGTCCGGTCATCCATCCGCTGCAATGGATGATGTCAGGAGGCCAGCCAAACTTCTTCACGGTTTCCAGGGCGCCTTTACAGAAAAAGATGGTTCTTAACCAGTTGTCTTCAAACCACCGTTCCTGCTCATCCTGGAATACAAATTTGCGTTTGAACATATCCTCATTGTCGAGGAAATAAACCTGCAGCCTTGCATTTGGAAGGGAAGCTACCTTTATCTGCAGGGGAAAATCATCATTGTCAATGGATACGTTTATACCGGACAACCGCACTACCTCGTGCAGGCGATGCCGTCTTTCATTGATCACGCCAAACCTGGGCATGATGCACCTGACTTCAAATCCCCCGTCATTCGCCTTTATTGCCAGTTTGTTCACAATTTCCGAGAATTCGGTTAATTCGAGGTATGGGGACATCTCATTCGCAATGAATAAAATTCTTTTCTTTGTCACCATGGGGGTCTGTTGTGCGGTTATGAACGTTAAAAAGGTGTGCAAAGGTAAGGATTATTGTTAAAACGCCGGCCGCTGGAAGGCTTTGAAGCTGAAAAGATGATAATATTCAGGCATGGAGCAGATTTGACTGCCTGGCTGGAAAAACAAGCAGGCAGAGGGAGAATTATTGGATTTGTGCCTACAATGGGGGCTCTGCATCGAGGCCATCTGGAACTGGTGGGGCGCTCCCGTCTGGAGACGGATATCACAGTCTGCAGCATTTTCGTCAACCCTACCCAATTCAATGATCCCGTTGATTACGAGAAGTATCCTGTGACGCTGGACAGGGATATTCACCTGTTGACGAATGCCCAAAACGATGTGCTTTACCTGCCAGCGGTATCCGATATCTATCCGGACGGAATGTCAAACCTGCCGGTTTACGAACTGGGGCAGCTGGAATCCACTCTCGAAGGCAAGTATCGTCCGGGTCATTTCCAGGGCGTCTGCCAGGTGGTGGACCGGTTGCTGCAGGTGGTCAGGCCCGGAAAACTATTTATGGGCAGAAAGGATTATCAGCAATGCATGGTGATTAAGAAGTTGTTGCAACTCAGGGGTTTCCCTGTTGAACTTGTGACCTGTGAAACCGTCAGGGAACCGGACGGATTGGCGATGAGTAGCCGCAATATGCGCCTGTCCCCCCATGAAAGAGCAGGTGCACCCATGATTTACCAGGTTCTCTGCGATCTTCGGGATGGCCTGACTCCTGGTTCATTGGGGGACCTTATTGGCAAAGGGAAAGAGCGGTTGCAGTCAAACGGGTTTAAGGTAGATTATGTGGAAATCTGCGATGCGGACGATCTTCAACCAGTCACGGATTGGGACGGGCGGCTTGCCCTGGTGGCTTTGATTGCGGCGTTCAATGGGCCGGTGCGACTGATAGACAACATGCAGATTTCGTTCTGAATATGAAAGCCTAATTTTGGAAAATGGAAATTGAAATACTGAAATCAAAAATCCATCGGGCTACCATCACAGAAGCAAACCTTCATTATGTGGGTAGCCTGACCCTGGATGAAGACCTTATGGATGCCTCTCAAATCATTGAGCATGAGAAAGTCCAGGTGGTGAACGTCAACAATGGTACACGGATTGAAACCTATGTGATCCGCGGGAGAAGAGGATCCGGTGTTTGTTGCCTGAATGGTCCGGCAGCCCGCCAGGGAGCCGTGGGAGATGTTGTGATCATCATTTCATATGCTACAATGGAATTTGAAGAAGCGAAACGATTCAAGCCCTGGGTTGTCTTTCCAAAGGAAGGAAACCGCATATAGGTTGCTCCTTGGCACTAACTCTCCACTATGAAGCGCTACCTGTCCGTCATCCTGCAATACGTGGTCTTTCTTGGACTGGGGGTTTTTCTCATATGGTGGACTACCCGCAAGTTAACGGATGAGGAGGTTGGACGTCTGAAGGACGCATTGTTCCGGGCCCGTTATGTCCTGGTATTACCCGCCATTCTGATGCTTCTGATGAGCCATTACAGTCGCGCCCTTCGCTGGCGGATCCTGATGGAACCGCTGGGGATCAGACCGGGGAAGGCCAATACTTTTTTTGCGGTTATGCTTGGGTATTTTTTTAACCTTTTGGTGCCAAGGCTGGGCGAGGTGATGAAATGCACTACGCTCGCGCGTTATGAGAAAACGCCCGTGGACAGGGTCATCGGTACTATGGTTGCGGAACGCGGTATCGACTTTCTCTGCCTGGTGATCGTCATTGGCTTGACAATCCTGCTTCAAGCCGACCTTGCCGGACCATTTGTTCAGCAGGAGTTGAGGAAGACCTTTTCCGGGGAATCTGGTCCCGCGGGGTACCTGCGCTTTGTTGCTTTCCTGGCGCTGCTCGTGGCGTTGATTTATTTGGTGCGATGGCTGTTCCGCCGGTACCCGGAACAAAAACTGATCCGGGGCATACGGAATATGGCCATGGGAATCTGGCAGGGACTTACCAGCATCCGGCATGTCCGCCAAAAAAAAGCATTCATCCTGCATACCGTCTTCATCTGGACTATGTACCTGATGAGTATTCGGCTCGGATTCCTGGCGATGAACGAAGTACAACACCTGGGAATCAGGCCATCCATGACCATCCTTTCAACGGGCAGCCTGGCCATGATCGCAACCCAGGGGGGCATTGGTGCATACCAGTACGCGGTGGAAAAATCATTGCAGATCTATGGCATAGGCGCAGTTGCCGGCCTTGCCTATGGGTGGTTGCTATGGGCGGTCCAGACGCTGATGGTCATGGTGGTGGGCCTGCTCTGCCTCATCCTATTGCCCTATTACAATCGGAATAAAAAATGAAAAGCGCAACCCTTATTCCCGGAAAAGTTGTGGACCGAATGGAACTGGTCCAACAGGTTAATCGTTGGAAACTTCTCAGTAAAACCATTGTCTTTACCAATGGTTGTTTTGACATTCTCCACAAGGGACACCTGCAAGTACTAACCGCCGCTGCCGGATTGGGGGATATGCTGGTCATTGGCGTGAATGCGGATGCTTCGGTCAAAAGACTCAAGGGCCCTGAGCGTCCAGTAAACGATGAAGGATTTCGGAGCCTCATGCTCGCCTCCCTCGCCATGGTGGATGCTGTGTGTGTCTTCGATGAAGATACACCTCTGGAGCTGATTGCGGCAGTACGTCCGGATGTTTTGGTGAAGGGAGGAGACTACCAACCGGATGACATTGTGGGTGCGGACATCGTGCGGTCAGGAGGCGGGAAAGTAATTACGATCCCCTTGGTGGAGGGATATTCCACCAGCGATCTGATCCGGAGAATCCGGGCACTCTGAGATGAAACTTAACACTGCAGGATTTCCGACCAAACTATATTTACGGTTATGACCGCACGAATTCAGAAAGGTCTTCCCAAGACCATCGCCAGAGACATCAGCTGGCTTTCTTTTAATGCCCGCGTGCTCCAGGAAGCGGCGGATCCGGATGTGCCGCTTAAAGATAAAATCAAATTCCTGGGCATTTTCTCCAACAACCTGGACGAGTTTTTCCGCGTTCGGGTAGCAGCCCTGCGGCGCATGATAAAGCTGGGCAGCAAAGCCCACATGCACCTGGAGGAATCCCCGCAAAAAATACTCGACGCCATCCAGCAGATTGTGTTGGACCAACAGAGTGAATTTAACCGCGTTTGGCAGGATGTCGTATCGGAAATGAAGCGCGAAAAAATTTTTCTGGTTACCGAGAAGCAGCTCAATAAGGAACAGCAGAAATTCATTATAGGGTTTTTTGAAGAACAAGTGCGTCCCAACGTGATCCCGCTGATGGTGGAAAGCATCGCCCAGTTTCCCTATATCCGGGAGAAATCAATTTACCTGGCAGTAGTGATGTCCAGAAAGGATTCTGCTTATAAGCGAAAATACGCCCTGATTGAAGTTCCCACCCGTGCCGTGCCGAGGTTTGTCATCCTGCCCTCTCCCAAATCCGGAGAGCATCATATCATCCTGCTGGAGGATATCATTCGGTTTAACCTGCCTCGCATATTTACCTATTTCGGCTACGAGAAATTCTCTGCACATATCTTCAAACTCACCAAAGACGCTGAATTCGACCTCGACTATGATGAGTCGCTTTCTTACATCGACAAAATCGAGAAAGGTGTCAAAAACCGCCGGAAGGGAAAGCCTGTGCGGTTTGTATACGACCGCGAAATGGACCCCGGTCTGCTGGAATATCTCATCAGGCGTATGGGGCTTTCCAAAAAAGACCACCTCATTCCAGGTGGGCGGATCCATAATTTCCGCCATTTCATGGAATTCCCGGATGATGTTTTCCGCAGTTATCCGGTGAAGCGAAAACCTTTTGCCCACCCGCAACTGTCCGGAGTGTCCAGGGTAACGGACGTCATTCTCCAGAAAGATGTCATGCTTCATTTTCCCTATCACTCCTTTAATCCACTGATTGATCTGCTGAGAGAAGCGGCCATCGACCCGGATGTAACCACCATCAAGATCACGGCGTATCGTTTGGCCAGGCAGTCGAAAGTGGTCAATGCCATTGTCAACGCAGCCCGAAATGGAAAGGATGTGACCGTGATCCTGGAATTAAGGGCCCGCTTTGACGAGGAAAACAACCTGGCATGGAAAACCGTCCTGGAAGAAGAAGGGGTCAAAGTACTTGTGGGTATCCCCAATATGAAAGTGCATGCCAAAATCTGCCTGATCAAAAAGAGAAAGGATAATCGGACCGTCCACTATGGATTTGTGAGTACCGGGAACCTGAATGAGGACACGGCCAGGATTTATGGAGATCATTGCCTGCTGACGGCCAACAGGAATGTCATGGCGGACGTCAACAGGGTGTTCGGTTTCCTGGAGAAACCGAAATCCGGTATGAAGTTCCTTAGGATGTGCAGGCACCTTTTCCTGAGTCCGATCTTTATGAGAAGGGAGTTGATCCGTCTGATCAATAATGAGATAAAGATGGCGAGACAGGGTAAGCCTGCTTCCATCCTTATCAAATTGAATGCACTCAGCGATGAACTTCTGATTGGTAAACTTCATGAAGCGGCCATGGAAGGTGTAGCGCTGCGGATGGTGGTAAGGGGCATTTGCTGCATGTTCACGCAAAACCGGAAGTTCAAAAAGCCCGTCTATGCAGTCAGCATCGTGGATCAGTACCTGGAACATGCCCGGGTGTGCATCTTCCACAACGGTGGCCAGGAAGTTGTGATCATTTCTTCCTCTGATTGGATGGTCCGGAACCTGGACCACCGGGTGGAAGTTGGAGTTCAGGTGCATGAACCCGAGATCATCCAGGAACTTAAAGGGATCCTCGATATTCAGCTGCGGGATAACGTAAAAGCCAGGATCCTGGACAATGAACTTGCCAATAACTATGTCCAGAAAAAAGGGAAAAAAATAAGGTCCCAGCTGGAGACCTACCAGTTTCTCCTGCAAAAAACGCTGCCCCAGGCGCTGACGAAGGCAGGAAAATGATTCTTATAAATATCATTTTCATGGTAATGTCTATTGGACAGATGCCTTAATATTGCTGGATATATCGAAAAAAACTTGAGACTCGCCGCCATTGATATCGGGAGCAACGCCGCCAGGCTGCTGATAAGCGAGGTTTACATAAACCCAAGGGGCCTTGCCGAGTTTCTCAAGTTGAACCTGGTCCGCGTACCATTGAGGCTTGGCTTTGACGTATTTGAAACCGGTGAGATTTCCAAGGAGAAAACTGGCATGATCCTTCAAACCGTCAAAGCTTATAAGCATCTGCTGAACGCCTATGATGTCAAGCACCTCAAGGCCTGTGCCACTTCAGCCATGCGGGATGCACGGAATGCAGAAGACATTATCCGGAAGGTGAAACTGGAGACGGGCATCGAAATTGAGGTGATTTCGGGAGACCTGGAGGCAACGCTTATTTATGAGAATCACATCGCGGAAAATATGAGTAAGGAGGATTCCTACCTGTATATTGACGTAGGTGGTGGAAGCACCGAGCTGACGTTTTTCAGTGATGGAAAATTGATCTTCAAGCAGTCGTTCAACATTGGTACAATACGCCTGCTCAAGGGAATGGTGACAGATGCTCAATGGAATGAAATGAAGGAGTTCCTTAAAACCCGCATCAAGGGATATAAGCACGTAACAGCAATCGGATCCGGCGGAAATATCAACAAGATATTCTCGCTCTCCAAACGAAAAGAGGGAAAGCCTCTGCCATTCGAACTCTTGCGGGACTACTACAAGGAACTGAGCAGCTTCACGCTCGAAGAAAGGATGAGTGTGTACAAACTGAGGGAGGACCGGGCGGACGTGATCGTGCCTGCTCTGTTGATCTATATCAATGTCATGCGTTGGGTGGATGCCGGGGAAATTTATGTTCCCAAAATTGGGTTGGCTGATGGTCTTATTCATCACCTTTATGACGAATTGTCCACTTACTGAATGCCTTTTCTTCAGATTAAAATGATGTCTGTATGAGTGCACATAAGGAGATCAAACGTGTGACCACACGAACCTTGCAGATCCTGAAGGAAAAAGGGGAAAAGATTTCAATGCTGACAGCCTATGATTTTTCATTTGCGCGCATCATCGATGAGTCCGGTATTGATGTCATTCTTGTAGGAGACTCTGCGAGCAATGTGATGGCAGGCCATGAAACCACATTGCCCATTACCCTGGACCAGATGATATACCATGCCCAGTCTGTTGTCAGGGGCATTCAACGTTGCCTGGTGGTGGTTGACCTGCCTTTTGGATCCTACCAGGGAAATTCCAAGGAAGCCCTGGCATCCGCCATCCGGATCATGAAGGAGACCGGGGCCCATGCCATCAAAATGGAAGGCGGCGAAGAGGTGGTGGAAGGCATTCGGCGGATCATTTCCGCCGGCGTTCCTGTGATGGGGCACCTCGGACTGACACCGCAGAGCATCTACCAGTTTGGGACATACCAGGTGCGGGCGAAGGAAGATGCCGAAGCCGATAAACTCCGCAGAGATGCCCTGTTGCTGCAAGAAGCCGGTTGTTTTGGGATTGTCCTGGAGAAAATCCCTGCTGTATTGGCCACGGAAGTCACCCAAAGCTTACAGATTCCTACCATCGGCATCGGGGCAGGTGCGGGATGTGATGGTCAGGTACTGGTGATGCACGATATGCTGGGCATAAACCATGAGTTCCGGCCCCGGTTCCTGCGCCAGTACCTGAACCTTTATGAACAGATTAGTTCGGCCGTCAAGACTTACGTTTCTGATGTGCGGTCTGGCAGTTTTCCCAACGAGTCCGAACAATATTAGTACGCATCTTTATAAAGCAATAAGGCTTCCCTTAAGAGAAGCCTTATTGCTTTTCTGAACGAGGCAAGATGGCTGTCTGTTATTGTTTGACACGATTAATGTCCGCATCAAGGATATCATACAGAATAAGCACCTGTTCACTTGACTTCATGCTGAGATAGAGGCTCAGGCAATCGGTAGGTGCCGTGATTTTCTGCGTCACTTCCACCACATCAAAAAAATAAGCTTTCATGTGCTTGCGCTCTCCGTTGAGTGTCAGGGAAGCTTTCTTGTAGTCTGCAGTAAGATCACCATAGTTTGTTTTTTCCGCAAAAACTGCTACTTGCTCAAACTGATCGTTGTTGTTGCGGAGCTTGAGGATTTCGCAGGCACAAACCTTGGCTGTGTTGCGGTTCTCTTTCATTTTTCGAACCAACTTTTCCGTATTCATCGCAGATCCATTCATAAATGTTACGGAACTTTTGATGAGCGTTTTCAGGTTGAGCTCGAGATTTACTGGGCTGGCAGCTTCTTCGCCAGCTTTTACGATGCCAGTTGCCAAAACAAGGCAAAGGATGGAAACCAGGGTCCGGATTGTCGTTTTCATGTGTTTGATTATCAAGTTTACAATTGCTGGTTTTCATAAGACAAAAGGAACTTGATAAACAGCGAGTACAGAATATCTAAAAAAGGCAATCAGAGGAT